>ENA-OSEO01001147-OSEO01001147.1-sediment-metagenome-genome-assembly--contig:-NODE-1147-length-52881-cov-7.476990_pt1 | contig 52881 bp, 34 predicted proteins | sample MGYA00237883_ERZ534232 | MGnify/ENA metagenome assembly ERZ534232
CCTGATCTCTAACCACCCTCAAACCCTCCGCCCCGTGCCGCCCCGTGCACCTGTGGTGTAGTTCGCCGAGACCTTACGTTTAGTTCCTGTCAAATTCGCGAAATTCGTCAAAAAGTTGACACACAAGTGCTTGGGAAATAGATACTTATGAGACACCAGAACCGGAATGGGGAGCTTTTAAGCCGTAGGTCCAGGGTTCGAGTCCCTGCACTCTCATTTTCTCTATCCCCCTGTTTCGTAAGGGTTTGTGAGAATTCTCAACCTGCTTTTCTTTCCCTTTCGACCCCTCAGAATAGCCTCGATTGTCCCAGAAGTGTCCCAACCGAATCAGTAGCCAGTCTGCCCTGCGAGGGGCTGGTTTTTGAACCGATCCTTGAAAGTCATGAAGAGAGTCTATGAAGAAAAGTGTCTACCCCACTTCGAACAGGTCTCGAAAAGTCGATCCGTCGAGGCGGGCCTTCAGCCGTGCGATGACAGAAGAATGAATCTGACACACCCTGGATTCTGAAATACCCAAGGTGGTGCCAATCTCCCGCATCGTCATCCCTTCGAAGTAGTAGAGAGTGATGATGAGCTTCTCTTCCCTGGACAGGCCCCGCGTGGCATACTCTTTTGTGTCTTGCTTCTGAATCTCCATGAGAGGGTCGCGGCTCTTGGCATCCCGAATGACATGGATTTGCTGAAACTCGTCCTGCTCATCTCCGTCGCCGCCATTGCCCTGAAGTGAAATCAGGGAGATCGCATTGGCGTCTCGCTGAAACCGCCGGAACGTATCCATGTCGACCTTGAGGTCGGCGGCCATTTCCTCCTCGGTGGGCATCCGCCCCAAGAGGGACAGAAGCGTCTGTCGGGTCTTTTCCAACCTCCGACTGCGATCTCGAACGAGCCTGGGGATCCAGTCCGTCTTCCGCAGATAATCGATCATGGCCCCTTCGACCCGGCGACAGCAGTAGGTCTCAAACAGGATGCCTCGGCCGAGATCGAACCGGTCAACGGCCCGGATCATGGCGAGGATCCCGGCGTGGAGCAGGTCGTCCCGTTCCACGCTGGAGGGCAGTCTGGCATAGACTCTCTCCGCGGTGTATCTGACGAGGGGCAGGTAATGAAGAATGAGGGCATTGCGACTTGCGTCATCGTGGTTTTTGAGGAATTGCTCCCACGTCTCTTGGATCGTCTCCGATGCAGCATTCATCTGTTACCTCCGTGTAACATCCGGTCCGTTCGCTGCTGTATCGAATACCCGATAACCACCACATCCTCCGCATTCCACACGGGGCGCCAAAGGGAAAAAAAGGCTTTCGGAAAGAGTGATATCGGCCGATCCGCCCCGCGACTTGAGGAGAATTCGCACATTTTCTTCGGAGATGCCAAAGGGATGGAAGGGAGTCGCCAGCTCTGGCCCCAGGAGGGACCGACCCCGTCCCGGTAGATCGACGTTCAGAGCTTCGTCTGGTCTGCCTTGACAGGGACCGTTCGCGGCCGTTCCTGCAAGTCTCGGACGTCCCGGTTAACAACGGCGCCTCTGCAAGCCGCTGCGGATCAGCGCGATGTTCTGACAGGCTGTTGGCCGAACACATGGCCGAACTGTGCCCCCCCTCGTCGGTCCCGGTCCGCACCGGCCGTTGCAGCGCGTTCGGCCAGCCCAGGCCCGGTCATCATGCAATTGCCTCCGCCATCCATCGCAGGCCGGCACGGCGTGACCGGAGGCCTGCCGTGTCGGGCGGCGTCTGGGCACGCCGCAGCCGCCCCCAGGAGTCTCAGAAAGGACTCGCATCCCGTGAACCCTCAGGCTATACTATTTTCAAGGCCGACTGGTGGTGTCGAGCGAGTAAATCTATTATTGGAGGGTGAATGATGAGTGTTCGCAAGGTGTTCATTCTGTTCGTAGTGGCGCTCTGCGTGGGCGTCGCGGCCACGGCGGCCCTGACCCCGGTGTTTGAGTACGCGTTTCCGGACTCGTACAATGGGACCTCCACGGCGATTGTGGATCTCAGTTCCGCCGGCAACGACGGCACGATGGATTCCACCGGTGGCTATCTGAACGGCGATGTACCGCCTGGCGGTGCGGGCGGCTCGTTGACCGGCGCCAGCGGCGGACATGGCCGGACGAACGCGGTCGACCTGCTGGAGAACAGCATCGTCGCCGCCCATGGCGGCTACACCATGGATGTCTGGTTCTACTGGCCGGGCAACTACACCGACATCCGCAAGCTGCTCGACTACGCCGGCACCGAGGCCTTGCGCACCTTCGAAGGCCAGATCCAGTTCATTTTCTCCAACAACGCCTACATCGTGGGGGTCCCCATCGAGTCGCAGCAGTGGTACCACGTCGTCGCCGAATTCGATGCGATGGGCAACGCGGTCGCCGGCGATGGCAGCCTCGCCGGCGAGGCGCGGCTCTGGCTGGATGATCTGTCCGGCACGGGCCTGACGCTCGCTGCATCCGCGCCCGTCGTCAAGACGGCCTTCGGTGATTCGCTGAATCGCCCCATCGGCATCAATCGCTGGGCGGGCGGCGGTGGCGACTGGAACCAGGGCAAGATCTATAACCCCGCCGTATACCTCGGCGTGATCCACCGTCAAAGCTGGGACCCCACGCCCGGCAACGGCCTGCCGCTGATCTCGATCGACACCGGTCTAAGCTGGGCCGCGCCGGACGTGTACGATGTCGTGGCGTACGATGTGTATTTCGACCCCAATGAGTCGAAAGTGGCCTCGGCCGATCCATCCGTTCGAATCGCCGAGCGTCAGGCCGAGACCTTCATGGAGTTCGACGGTCCGCTGGCCTACAACACGACCTACTTCTGGCGGGTGGACGCCTACGAGCCCAACGCCCCAGGGCCGGATATTCTCCACCCGGGAGTGGTCTGGTCGTTCACCACCGAACCGGAGACGCCGGTTGTCGAGGTCGGGCCGCGCGAGCAGATCGTTCCGACCGGGCAGGATGCCATGTTCACCGTCGTCGGCCGCAACCAGACCCTTTACGAGTGGTTCCTCTCGCCCGATCCCCTGGTCTCGGAGGATGACACGCTGTTGGCCGCCGGCGCCGACCTAAACACGCTGGTGGTGCCCAACGTGACCACGGACCTGGAGGGCTACGTGTACTGCGTCCTGTCCAACGCCGTCGGCGAGGACGTCTCCGCGCCGGTGCTGCTGATGACCCAGCGGCTGGTGGCCCAGTGGGAGTTTGAAGAATCGCTGGCCGATTCGGTGGGCGCACACGACGGCCAGCCGTTCGGCGAGCCCAACTACGTGCCGGACAGCTTCGCCGGGGGCATGGCGATCGATCTGGATGGCCAGTCGGCCGTGACCGTCCCCTGGTCGCCGGAGCTGAACACCGAGAGTTTCACCGTGACGGCGTGGGCGAACGTGTCGGGAGGCGTGGGGGCCTATCGCGCCTTGGTCAGCGGCCGCCATGACAACCCCACCCAGGGGTATATCATCTATGCCGCCAATAACAACAAGTGGCAGTTCTGGACGCCCGGCGTGGCCGGAAGTTGGTCGGGCATGTCCACCGCCGATCCGGTCAACGACGTCCATCTCGACGAGTGGGTCTTCATCGCCGTCACCTTCGAGGCGCAGGAGCGGCTGGATGACGGCCGCGGCACGTTGCTGGGCCGCAGAAGGCTCTACATCAACGGCGCAGTGGCCGTTGAGCAGACCGGCGCCGCCTATCGCGCCAACCGCTTCCGCGATCTACTGATCGGGGCCGGCGCCAATGAGAATCCCCTGCACGACTTCTTCTTCCAGGGGCAGATTGACGATGTGCGGTTCTACAACTACGCCGTCGATGCGTTTGCCGTCGCGGAGGAATACGTGCGACTGGTGCCGGAGGCCAGCATCTGTGTGCGATACCCGGCCTTGCAGTTTGACGTCACAGGGCCGGAGGGCGTGCCGGATTGCCAAGTGGACCTGCTGGACCTGGCCGAGATGGCCGGCGAGTGGCTGCTGTCCCACTTGGTTGAAGCCGACCACTAATCACGGCGAGGACACGGACAGTTCCGCACAAGAAGCGCAAAAAAGCGGTCCGGGTCGGCAAGTGATCGCCGGCCCGGACCAGGCGGAACGAGGCGTAGGCCGTATGAATTCCGCACACTGGGCGATCGATCCGGCGATCAGCCCAGCAACATCGTTACGATCTGCGACGTGGTCTTGGCCTGGGCCTGAGCAGCCATCGCGCTGCGGGCGATGACCTGAGTTCGCGTCAAGGCAGCGACCTCGCGGGCCACGTCCACGTCGGAGATACGCGATTCGGCGGCCAGAAGGTTCTCGGTCTTGACGTCGATCACCTCGCCGGCGCTTTCCAGCCGGTTGGCCGTGGCACCCAAGTTGCCCCGCAGGCGGCCGACCTGCTCCATCGCGGCGTCCACCGCCGCTGCGGCCCCCTCGGGGTCGTTCACCACGTCCACGTTCAGTGTGGGCAGCGCCTCGGTCCCGATCGCGATGCTCTCGCCGTCGCCCAAGGCGACCTGCACGCTCTGGCCATCTTCGAACAGGCCGATCCCGTTGAACCGCGCCCGCTGACCGATCGCCGCGATCTCCTCGGACAACTGGTTCACCTCCTGTTGGATGATGTTTCGCTGTTCGTCCGAGAGCGTACCATTCGAGGCTTGGGTGGTCAGTTCCCGCACCCGGGTGAGCAACCGATGGGCGATGCCCGCGGCGCCGTCGGCGGTCTGTACCATGCTGATTCCATCCTGAACGTTCCGCGAGGCCTGCCTCGCCGTGGCCAGGTCCGCCCGCATAAGCTCGCGCACCGCCAGCCCCGCGGCGTCATCCCCGGCGCTGCTGATTCTCAGTCCCGAAGCCAGCTTCTGAAGGCCCGCCCCCAGGGTTTCGAACGCCTCCGACACAAAGGCGGCGGCGCTGGATGAAAGATCGTCGTGCATCGGCATCTCTTGTCCCTGGTCCTCGTCCCTTCTCTGTCTTGCCGGGCTGTTTCAAGAACAGCACGTTCACATGGAAAACCTAAAATACGTAGCCTCGCCGGTCAAACGCCCGAAAGAAGCATTTGGTCTAACATTCAAGCTCCCCGAAGCCGCCGATGGGGCGGATGGTCGGCCTGATCAAGTGCTGAACATGTGGCATTCCGATAACAACATGGTTTGCCTATGTTGACCTACAGCAACATATCGGACGTGTGTCATCTATAGAATAAGGTCGCAGGTTCACTCCCAGGGCCGTAAACCTTCCTGGGACAGCCCATTACACGCGGCCCGAGCCTGAGTAACGATCTGGGAACAATCGTGGCATGGCGATTGCATCTTCCATAACACGAAGCGTTTTTTGTCCGCCCTATCTCCGGGCGGAAGGGCTTCGGAGAGGGTAGTATGAATGGGGCCGGATCGGAGGAGCCGGCCCCATTTTTATCACCTCGCGGGCATTGCACCGTTGCGTTTCTTGTCGCCCACGGTAGAATATCCTGCGCCGGGGGGCCATTCAAGGATGGCCGCATGACGTTTACACAGCTTCTGGCGCTGGTTCAATCGCAAGGCGAGCCGATCGGCGTGTGCGCCGATTCACGGCAGGTCCGCCCCGGCGATGTCTTCGTGGCCGTGCCCGGGGCCCACGTTGACGGTCATGACTACATTGACCAAGCCGTCGAAAACGGGGCTCGATACATCGTCAGCCGCCAGGATCGACCCATCGCTGCCGCGGAGCTGGTCGTGGTCGCCGATACGGCCGCGGCCTTGGGCGAGTTGGCCCAGGCGCGTGTGGGGTATCCAGCCCGGTCGCTGTGCAACCTGGCTGTGACCGGCACCAATGGCAAGACCACGGTCGCCTGGCTGGTGCGTTCGGTCATACAATCCGCCGGGGCCAAGTGCGGCCTGATCGGCACAATCCGATATGATACGGGCGATGGATCGCCGATTCCCGCCCCGCTGACCACCCCCGATGCCATCGAGTTGGCGCGGCTGGGCCGCAGAATGGTTGACGCCGGCGCAGCCTTCATGGTGGCCGAGGCCAGTAGCCATGCCCTGGACCAGAACCGCCTGGCCGGGGTGTGCTTCACGGCCGCGGCTTTTACCAATCTCAGCGGCGACCATCTGGATTATCACAAGACCGAAGAGGACTACCTCGCGGCCAAGGCGCGGCTGTTTACGGATCTTCCGATCCACGCCGTGGCCGTTTTGAATCGCCAGTCGGCCCAGGCGGCCCGTATCGCCGATCTGACCCGCTGCCGCATCTTCTGGTACGCCGTGGACGAGCCGGCCGATCTCTGGGCCGGCGTCGAGCGGATGGACGCCCAAGGGTCGCGTTACGTGTTGCATTTTGGCAACAAGGCGGTCCCCGTGGCGACCGCCATGGTTGGCTCACACAACGTGGCCAATCACCTCGCCGCGGCGGGGCTGTGCCTGGCGGCCGGATTTGACATCGAGGCCGTAGGTCGGGGGCTGACGGCGTTGCAGGCCGTGCCGGGTCGGCTGGAGCCCGTGAACGAGGGACAGGATTTCCAGGTGCTCATCGACTATGCCCACACGGACGACGCCCTGCGGAACGTGCTGACGACGCTTCGGCCCCTGTGCCGGCGTCGGCTGATCGTGGTGTTCGGCTGCGGCGGCGACCGCGACCGCACCAAGCGACCCCGGATGGCCCACGTCGCTGAGCAGCTTGCCGATCGCATTGTCGTCACCAGCGACAACCCCCGCACCGAGGACCCCGGTCGGATCATTGAGGAGATTCGTGCGGGTTTCTCCGACGCCGGAGCGGGGCGCGTGACCGTCGAGCCGGACCGCCGAGGGGCGATTGAAACGGCCCTGCGCGAGGCCCGCGCCGGCGACGTGGTCCTCATCGCCGGTAAGGGTCACGAGGACTATCAGATTCTCGGCACCGAACGGATTCACTTCGACGATCGCGAAGTCGCCGGCAGAGTATTGCAGGAAATGGAGTGAGAGAAATGGGAGACGGTGCCATGCGCGTTGTACAAGTTGCGGCATATGCTCCGGCGATGATGGTGTTGCTGACATGGACGACGTTCTGTCAAGCCACCGAGACGCCGTCTGTCGTGTGCCGAACGGGCGTCTTCGACGTGCGTGAATTCGGGGCCAAGGGAGATGGCCGGACCCTTGACGCCCAAGCGATCCAGGCGGCGGTCGACGCGTGCCATGACGCGGGAGGGGGACGGGTCTCGTTGGCCGGTGGCACGTTTGTTTCGGGTACGATCGTCTTGAAGAACGGGGTGCATCTGCGGATCGAGCCCGGTGCCACGCTGATGGGCAGCCCCGACCTGAAAGACTACCCGCCGAAGGTCTGCGCCTTTCGGTCATACGCCGACAACTACACGGACAAGAGCCTGATCTACGCGGAGCAGTGTGAGGACGTCGGCCTCGAAGGCCTTGGCCGCATCGACGGGCAAGGCCGACGCTTCAACGGGCCGTACAAGGTTCGTCCCTACCTGGTTCGTATGGTCGAGTGCCGACAGGTCACCGTACGGGATGTCACCTTCCTTGACTCGCCGATGTGGGTCCAGCACTACCTGGCCTGCGACCAGGTGCGGATCGACGGCATCACGGTCCGCAGCCAGGCCAACCGTAACAACGACGGCCTGGACATCGACTGCTGTTGGAATGTGCGTATCAGCGGGTGTGACATTCGCAGCGGCGATGACGCGATCGTACTCAAGAGCACCGCCGACCGGTCCTGCCGGAACGTGACCATAAGCCATTGTATTCTGAGCAGCGACTGCAATGCGTTCAAGTGCGGCACCGAAAGCAACGGCGGCTTTGAGAACATCACGGTCAGCAATTGCGCCATTTATGACACGCGGCTCGCCGGCATCGCTTTGGAACTCGTCGACGGGGGCCGCTTCGAACGCGTTAACATCAGTAACATCGTGATGAACAACGTGCGTGGGGGCTTGTTCGTGCGGTTGGGCCATCGGGCGCGCCCCTTTCAATCGGAGGGGCCCAAGCCCTCCGTGGGAACGATGCAGGGCATCCATATCAGCAACGTGCAGGGCGACGGGATCGGGCCCACCGGCTGCTCGATCACGGGGCTGCCGGGCCATCCCGTTCGGGATGTCCTGTTGAGGGATATCCGGCTTCGGTTTGCGGGTGGTGGCCGGGTCGAGGAGGCCCGACACACGCCACCGGAGGAGGCGGCGACATACCCCGAATATACGATGTTCGGCACGCTACCGGCGTACGGGCTGTTCATTCGGCATGCCGAGGGGGTCCGATTGGACGCCTTGAACGTGGGCTTCGTTGAGCGGGAGGATCGCCCGCCCATCGTATGTCATGATGTCAAGGACCTGCACGTCTGTGACCTGGCGGCGGCCACCGGGCCATTGGCTCCGGCGGCCCTATCGCTTCGGAATGTCCGAGATGCGAGTATCTATGCGACGAGCGGGCTTTTGCCGGGAGAATGCTTCTTGCGAGTGGACGGTGCCGAATGTGCCGGTATCGTGTTTCGAAGCGACGGCCCGAAGCCTGGTTTGAACGTGAGTCTGGGGCCCGATGTATCCCCCGGAGCCATCCGATTGGTGGTGCCTTAGGAGAAGGTGTGCGGGCATGGAGGCTTTCTCAATACAAGAGTTGATTCGCGCGGTCGGCGCTCGGGTGGAGGGTGCCGTGCCCGATGGGCACGTACGGTCGATCAGCACCGATTCGCGGTCCATCCCCCCGCAATCGTGTTTTTTCGCCCTGCGGGGCGAGCGGTTCGACGGCCATGCTTTCGTGGAGACGGCGCTGCGGGCCGGTGCGTGCTGCGCGGTGATTTGCGACGAGGTCCCCGCGCCGCCGGATGGGCGGATCATCCGCGTCGCCGACACGCTGCGGGCGTTGGGCGATCTGGCGAGGTGGTACCGGCGGCGGATGGGATTTCGCGTGGTGGGCATCACCGGCTCGGCGGGCAAGACCACCACGCGGCGGATCGTCCACCACGTCCTGTCGCGGCGGATGGGCTGCCACCAGGCCGAGAAGAGCTTCAACAACGCCGTGGGCCTGCCATTGACGCTGCTGCGGGCCGGTCGCGAGCACGCCGTGGTCGTTGCGGAGCTGGGGACGAACGCCCCCGGCGAGATTCGTGGCCTAGCCTCGATCGCCGAGCCGGATATCGCCGTGGTTACGAACGTGTTGCCAGCGCATCTGGAGGGTTTCGGGTCGCTGGAGGCCATCGTCGCCGAGAAGGTCTCCATCGCCGAGGGCCTCAGGCCGGACGGCTATCTGCTCATCAACGGGCGAATCCCGGAGCTGGTCGCGTATTGCCGGCGGCGGGGCCTTGCGTTCGAGACCTTCGGCACCACGGCGGACTGTATGATCCGGGCCGAGGCCCTACAGACCGAGGGTGACCGAGGCCGGCTGACCATCGAATCGGTCCGCGTGGAGGTCCCCCTGGCCGGTCGGGCGAACCTGGAGAATGTTCTGGCCGCCTGGGCCGTGTGTCGGCGATTCGGGGTGGACGTGGGCGACTTCGCCCAGGCGGTCGCGTCGCTGGCACCGCCGGAGATGCGGTTGCAGCTTGAATCCATCGGGCCGCTGCTCGTGTTGAACGATTGCTACAACGCCAATCCGGCCTCGATGGCCAACGCCCTGGACTGCCTGCAACGGCTGGCCGGCCGCAGGGCCCGCCGAAGCGTGTTTGTCTGCGGCACGATGGCCGAGCTGGGCCCGGCGGCCGCGTCGCTGCACGAGAACCTGGGCCGCCAGGCGGCCGGGCACGGTGTACGGGTGCTGCTGGCGGTCGGTTCGTTCGCCGAGGCCGTCGAGCGGGGCTTCAGACAGGCCGCCGGCAGCGGGCGAGCCGCCCATCGTTTTACGACGACCGAGGTCCTGTGCGATAATCTGCAAGAATTCGTGGCGGCGGACGATATAGTACTGGTCAAGGGCTCGCGTTGCATGCACCTGGAACAGGCCGTGCAGCGACTGCACGCCGGATTCGCCCCGGCCGAGGCGGGCGCGCCGTCGGCCCGGTCTTCGCCACGGCGTTCGGAGGCATAGCCGACATTGCTTTATCACCTGCTCGATTTTTTGCGGCAGCACCTGGAGCGGCCCGTCGCGGGCTTCTACGCCTACGAGAACATCCTGTTCCGCAGCATTGCCGCGGCGCTGGTGAGCCTGGTGCTGAGCCTGCTGATCGGACCGCGCATCATTCGCTGGCTCATGCGCAAAAAGGTCGGCGATCGGCCGGAGTTCCATCACACCGCGCTCAACGAGCTCATGCGCGAGCGGGCGAACACGCCGACGATGGGCGGCCTGATGATTCTGCTGGCCATCGTGCTGGGCACGTGCCTGTGGGCGGACCTGACGAATCCGTTCATACAGAAGGCCCTGTTCGTCATCATCTGGTTCGGTGGCATCGGCGCCGCCGATGACTGGCTCAAGCTGACCGCCGGCACCCAGCCGCGCAATCGCGACGGCCTCAAGGCCTGGGAGAAGCTCGTCTTCCAGTTCGGCGGGGCCGTGCTCGTGGCGCACTTTCTGTACAGCGACTTTCGACAGATCGACGACGCCGTGCGGCTTTGGCTGCCGTTCTATAAGTATGGCATCCCGCTGGCCGGCTGGGTCTTCGCGGTCATCGCCATCCTGTACATGTCGGCCACGAGCAACGCCGTGAACCTCACCGACGGCATGGACGGCCTGGCCTCGGGCTGCCTGGGGGTGGTTTCGTTCGTGTTGATCGTCCTGTGTTACGTTGCTTCGGAGGATATGTCGTATTCACAGACGCCCGACAACCCCGAGGGCGTCACATGGGCCCGCTACCTGCTGCTGCCGCATATCCCCAAGGCCAGCGAGCTATGCATCTTCTACGCCTCGATCCTGGGGGCGGTGCTGGGCTTTTTGTATTTCAACTGTCACCCCGCCCAGGTGTTCATGGGCGACGTGGGCTCGCTGCCGCTGGGGGCGGCCATGGGCTACGGGGCCCTGGTCACGCGGCACGAGATCCTGCTGTTGCTGATCGGCGGCGTCTTCGTGATGGAGCTGGGGAGCGTCATTCTCCAGGTGGGCTACTACAAGTACACCCACGGCAAGCGAATGTTCCGCTGCGCGCCGATCCACTACCACTTCCACCTGGGCGGCTGGTCCGAGCCGCAGGTCGTCGTGCGGTTTTGGCTGTTGGAGATCGCCTGTGCGATTCTGGCGCTGGCAACGCTGAAACTGCGCTGACGAACAAATCCTTTGACACGCCGTAGAAGCGGCCGGTAGAATCCGGTCGGTCGCTAGGGGTGGTCCGCTTCGGCGGATCTGAGAAAGGCCCTTGGAACCTGATCAGGCAGCCGCGAGGGCGGTGTACCTGCGTAGGGAAGCGACGTTCGACGAACGTTTCGGCGAGAGCGACGCTTCCCTTTCTCGGGAAGCGTTTGTTTTTTGGAGTTCGGACATGCCTACACAACTGCAAATCGCCCGCACCGGGCGGATCAGCGAGGCGATGCGGCGCGTCGCCCAGCGCGAAGCCCTTGATCCCGAACTCGTGCGCTCGGAGGTGGCGGCGGGTCGGCTGGTGATTCCGGCCAACACCGTTCACCTGGCCGGGGCGCTGGATCCGACGGGCATCGGGCGATGCTGTACGGTCAAGGTTAACGCCAATATCGGTGCCAGCAGCGTGCGCTCCAGCCTGGCCGACGAGACCGCCAAGATGCGGGTCGCGCTGGAAGCTGGCGCCGATGCGGTCATGGACCTGAGCACCGCGGGCGATCTGGATGCCATCCGTCGGGCCCTGTTGGCCGAGTGCCCCGTGCCCTTTGGCACGGTGCCGGTCTACGAGGCGATCATCGACCGCGGCGTCGAGGAGATCGACCACGAGCACCTCCTGAGCATCGTTCGCAAGCAGGCCGAGCAGGGGGTGGACTTCTTCACGATCCACGCGGGGGTCCTTCGCGAGCATTTGGAGTTGCTCGGTTCGCGGGTCGCGGGCATCGTCAGCCGAGGCGGGGCGCTGCTGGCGCGATGGATGGCACACCATGGCCGGCAGAACCCGTTCTACGAGGTGTTCGACGAGCTGTGCGCGATCATGCGGGAGTACGATGTGTGCTTTTCGCTGGGCGACGGGTTGCGGCCGGGCTGCATCGCCGACGCCACCGATGCGGCCCAACTGGCCGAGCTTCGGACCCTGGGCGAACTGACCCAGCGGGCCCAGGAGCAGGGCTGCCAGGTGATGGTCGAGGGCCCCGGCCACGTGCCGTTCGACCAGATTCAGTACAACATGGAGATTCAGCAGGAGCTGTGCCACGGGGCGCCGTTCTACGTATTGGGCCCGCTGGTGACGGACATCGCGCCGGGCTACGATCACATCACCAGCGCGATCGGCGGTACGGCGGCGGCGTTCTGGGGGGCGTCGTTCCTGTGCTACGTCACACCGCGGGAGCATTTGGGTCTGCCGGACGCCCAGGACGTGCGACACGGGGTGGTCGCCGCGCGGATCGCCGCCCACGCCGCGGACGTGGCGCGGGGGCATCCCGGTGCGGCTGACCGCGATCGGCGGCTCAGCACCGCCCGCGCAGACCTGGATTGGACGCGTCATCTGGATGAGGCGATCGACCCGCGGACGGCCCGCGCCATGTATGAGGAGGCCTGCCGCGAAAGCCGTGTGGAGCAGGGCGTCAGGGGCGGAGACTTCTGCACGATGTGTGGCCGGGAGTGGTGCAGCGTGCGGATTAATCGGGAGTTGCGGGAGATGCTGCGGTCGCGTTCGGCGCCGTCCGCGGGATGACGTGGCGATGGGGGAGTCAACCAGGCATGCAGGACAGGCTTGAGGGACAGGTCGCTCTGGTGACCGGAGCCAGCCGGGGCATCGGCCGGGCCATCGGGCTGCACCTGGCCCGGGCCGGGGCGGAGGTGATCCTCGCGGCGCGGAACCAATCGGCCCTGGAGGCCGTGGCCGCCGAGATCCGCGAGGCGGGCGGCCGGGCTCATCCCTTGCCGCTGGACCTGGAGGATGAGGCCTCCATTTGCGGGCTCGTCGAGCGGATCGAGACCGAGCCGGGCCGGCTGGACATCCTGGTCAACAATGCCGGCCTGACGCATTCAGCGCCCCTGACCGAGACGAGCACCGCCGATTGGGATCGCCTGATGCGGGTCAACGCCCGTGGGCCGTTCATCCTGTGCCGGCAGGCTCTCGGCCTGCTGCAACGGGCCCCGCGCGGCGTGATCGTCAACATCGCCTCGGTCGTCGCCATCAAGGGGTACCCGAACCAAAGCGCCTACACCGCCAGCAAACACGCCCTGCGGGGGATAAGCATGGCCCTGGCCGAGGAGCTTCGCGGCACCACCGTGCGGGTGCACGTGATCTGCCCGGGCGGCGTGAACACCGACATGGTCGGGCGGGTCCGGCCGGACATCCCCCGCGACGCCCTGATGGATCCGCTGGAGATCGCCGAGATCGTCGGCTATCTGGTCGGTCATCGCGGCAACGCCGTCATCGACGAGGTGCACATCCGCCGCGCGGCCTCGGCGCCGTGGTTCATCTCGTAATGGCCGTCTTGACCGCCTCGGCCTCGCGCGGTACCCTGTAGCCGTTCTTTCAGAGGATCAAGAGTTCGAGTATTTCTCATCGGTCGGTCGCACTACTGGCGACTGAGGGAATGACCTGGAGAGCCCGAGCCCCGCGTGATTCGTGCCCCGGATCGAGTCGGAGATAAATACCACCAGGAAGCCACGCTTGGGACCGGGTGGCAGCGACGGGGTCTAGTGCAGTTGCGGGCTTGGATGCCGAGCTGGCGTGATCAGTGTGGTTTGTACAGGAGACGGTGGCAGTGCTGGTATCCTGAATCCGACCACGGATATTGGAGGTTTAGAAATGAGTGTTTGGCTGGTACGTGCCGGAAGAAATGGGGAGCAGGAAGATTTTGCGATTGATAATGCCGTTGCCGTCATCGGCTGGGACGAGTTGCCCGACCTTGCACACATTGACAGCCGGGAGAAACTGCACGAGCTCATGCTAGGAGTGTATCCTGACGAAGGCAAGAGGACGATCGCCAGCTATGTCAGCCAAGTCTGGATCTTCCGGAGCCGCATCCAACCGGGAGATATTGTCGTCTTGCCCGTTAAGACACGCTCCATGATCGCCATCGGCAAATGTATCGGTCCGTACAAGTACAAGTCCACAAACCCAGAAGGTGCCCGACACACCCGCGCGGTCACCTGGATACGCGACGACATCCCTCGTGAAGCCTTCGCGAAGGACTTGTTGTACTCATTCGGCGCATTCAGGACCGTTTGCCAGATCACACGCAACAATGCAGAAACGCGCGTTCGGACCGTTCTGGAGGGAAAGCCGGATCCCCTCATGCCAACTGCCGGCGCAGAAGCGGAAGAATCGGAAGATATCTTTGTTGTCCCTGACCTCGAGCAATACGCAGCCGATCAGATTCGGCAGTACATCGCCCGGAAGTTCAAAGGCCACGAGATGGCCCAAATCGTGGCAGAGGTGCTTCGAGCTGAGGGCTACCAAATGGAGGTCTCTTCTCCGGGCCCGGATGGGGGTGTTGACATCCTCGCGGGCAGAGGCCCCATGGGTTTCGACGCGCCTCGTCTCTGTGTTCAGGTGAAGAGCACCAGTGGGCCCGTGGATGCGAAAGTCCTGCGCGAGCTGCGCGGCGTGATGGAAGACCGAGGTGCAGACCAGGGCCTTCTCGTATCCTGGAGTGGTTTCACACGCCCCACGGTCCAGGAAGCCCAACGACAGTTTTTCCGGGTGCGCCTGTGGGACGCTGGTACACTCGTGGGCAAAGTGCTGGCCAACTACGAGAAACTCAGCGAGGAACTTCGGGCAGAACTTCCCTTGAAGCGTATCTGGACACTCGTGCCAGATGAGGAATGAGACGCCGGATGGCGGCGACCGAGTCCCGGCACTGTCCCGCCTGCCGGGACCAGTCGAGGGCGCGAATGATGAGCCGCCCTGGGTGCCTTTTCTAGACGGAGAGAGGCGACCGTCTACCACGGTCTCCGCAGAGGCCATCTCAAGGAAGGCATTCCTGCTAAGGGCTACGTGAAGAGAGGGCGAGCCAATGAGGTGGGTTCTTGTCACTATCTGCTGCGGGCTCATGGCTTTGGAATCGTTGGACTTCCTCATTTTCGTTCTGAACAGCCAACTCAAGCCAAAGTGCCTGATCGCCCACGCTGCGATCTCGGTTGCGTCAATTGCTTTCGGTCTGGCGGGCCTATGGATCCTCAAGTACATGCCTTGGGCCAGAACCAGCCGGCGGGATGCACGTGGCGTAGACCGCGGACAGGGATAGGAGCCTGCTGAAAAAGGCCTTCTAGGCCCGCGGATCGTAGACCTTCGGCGGTCAGCGGGCCGCCAAGTGGGGTTCTTGCGAGCGCAATAGCCCACTCAGTGCCTTTGTGGGCATCGTGTGTTAAAATAGGATGGGTGGGAAATTTTTCTCTTGACAATCTGGCATGGCCGTGTTAGTTTCCCGCCGGTTGGAGGGGAGGTGTTGTGCCTTCCATCCGGACATCCGCAAGGCCGCAGTTCTTTTTAGGAGGGTGTGAAATGAGGGCAGGTCCAAGATGGGTCGCTGTCTGTTCCGCGGTCGTATTGTTATCCTCACTCGCCCCAGCCGGGCTTGTCAATCCGGCGGACCTCGGCCTGTACAACACGGGCGTGGATGCCGCCGGCACGCCCCTGGCCGATAACGCCGTGGACCCGCACTGGGTGCTCAGCGGCACCGGTGCCGCTGAGGGATCGGGGCCGGATGCCATCGTTGCCCGAGAGGCCGGGGGATTCCCCATAGGACCCTGGCTGCTCGACGCCGCCGACCCCGTTTCGGCGTGGATTACGCCCAGCGCGGACACCAGCGGGCCCGGCGCCACCGATGGCACGGCCATCTACAATTTCTCCACGTCGTTCACGACGCAGATCGGCGGAACCCTGGTGATCACGGGAGTGCAGTCGGCCGACAACGGCGTAGTCGGGGTCAACATCGACGGCATCGAGGGCACCTTCACACCCGTGGGGTTTAACGCGTTTGCTGATTTCTCGGTGACCGCGGACGTCACCGGGACCGACCACGTGCTCAGTTTCCTGGTGCACAACGGCACCGGCGAGGCGACGCCCGATGGCCCGATTGGATTGCGGGTGCGGATCGACAGCGTTGATTTCACGCCGATCCCTGAGCCGATGACGTTGTCCCTGCTGGGTCTCGGTGGGCTCGTACTGCTTCGCAAGCGGCGGTAGACCGCGCAGAAGCGCAGGCCTGTGAACGACGAATCGTTGGCGGCGGGCATACACCGCCGTCGGGCGGAGGCGGTACATCATTACGGACCCGGTCGGCTCTGCCGCTCGAGCATTTTGCGTATCCCCGCCAGCGGCAACGCGGCGGAGTCCACGTAGTTGGCGACGTTGTGGTAACCGCCGTCGTTGATGCACTCCCACACACCATGGGCGCGGTAGTCCGCGACCATATCGATGACCGTCCGCCTCGCCAGGTCCGGGTCCGCGCGGTCCAGCGTGTATACAAACCACCCCACGGGCGTGCCCCAGTACGCCCCGTTCTGATACGTTTCGGGGGCGCAGGCCTGATCCCAGTAGACGCCGCCCGGCGTGTGACGCACCTGACCCCGCTTGCAGATCGCCCCATAGTGATTCACAAAGTATGCCGCGATCCGATCCGCCTGCGTCGGTGTGGCCACGTCCAGGTAGACCGCGAACGCCGATCCCCAGATGTCCGGCTGGGTGCACCGGACCGTCGCCGCGCGAAACAGGCCGAGCTCGGCATCCCAGAACGTCTTGCGAATGGACACCGTCACCGCATCGGCCGTCGTTCGCCACGCCGCCGCAGGGCCCGGCCGCCCCACGGCCTCCAGCAGGTCCGCCAGTTGTCGACTCGCCTGCACGTACAGCAGCGAACAGAACAGCACGTCGCCCTGCTTGCGGACCGAGTCGGTAAACCCATAGGGGCAGCGGTCCCACGGCACGTCCGGGCGAATGTGCACCAGATGCGTCTGGGGATTACAGGGCACGCATTCCATGGCCGCAACCAGCGGGTCGATGATCCGTTCCAGCAGGGCCCTGTCCTTGAGACACTGATAGGTGTGCCATGCCACGCCCACGGCAAACTGCGAGCCATCGGCCACGGGGTTCTGCCCCATGGTCCCGTAGCCGGGCATGTAGATCGGCGTGCCGTCGAACTTGATACAGTCCACCATCGCGCTGTCGGCCCGCTGGGCGTTGACGAACAGCAGGCAGGCATCCCGCAGCTCCTGGTTCGTGAAGGAATCGATACTCCCTTCCAGCATGTATTCATAATCCCGCAGCCAGAAGGCCTCGTACCCGCTGCCGGCCTGGGGAGGAAAGGCATGAATGCTCGGCGGGTTCGTATGGGCCGTTGTTGTTCGCTGCGAATCCCGTATCAACTGGTGGGCCCGGGTCGTCAGCCAGGCCACGGCGTGGTCAAAATCATGCGACACGTCTCCAGTGGAGCCCGCTTGACCCATCGGCTGGACCACTTGGCCCCCCACCCCGGAATCGGCGGCTGGCGCGTCGGCGTGTGCGGCAGCGGCTGTGCCGATTCCACACAGGCCACACAGAAGTGCCCACTGCACGGGTGCCTTCAATCCAGTTCCGCGGCGTTCCATCACGCACCTCCATCTCGTTGATTGTTCACCCCGTCAGCAGGTCGAACTCCTCGGGGCTGAGGCACTGGCGGAGCTTCTGCAGGGCCCGCAACTCGAGCTGGCGGACGCGTTCCTTGCTCAGGCCCAGCCGGTCGCCGATCTCCTTGAGCGTGTGCGGCTTCTTGCGAACGGGGCCCGTATCCAGGGCGAAGTGATGGCGGACGATGAACTGCTCGCGCTCGTCCAGGTTGTCGCGGATGACCTGTTCGAGGCTGTGGCGGGCCCGGTCGATGGCCTCGAAGTCGATCCGCTCGCCCAGCCGCAGATTCTGCTGAAGCTGGTCCATGTCCGCGGCGGTCGGGCGGTCGGGCCGGGCCGCCTCGGCGGGAATCCGCCGGGCGAAGTCCTTCGTAATGACCCACGTCGCATACGTGCTGAACCGATAACCCCGCGTGTAGTCGAACTTCTCCACCGCCCGCATGAGCGACAGGTTGCCCTCGCTGACCAGGTCCGCGACGGTCGCGCCGGTCTGCAGGTGCTTGCCGGCGATGCTGACGACCAGCCGCAGGTTGGCCTCGATCAGGCCCCGTTGCAGACGCTCGGCCTCGGCGAGATACTGCTCCACAAGCCGAACCCGCCGACTGCTTGGCCGGGCGGCGTTGATCCGCGTCCGCTCAATGCACGCCAGGTACTTGAGGTAGTTGTACCGGCGGAACAGGACTACCTCCTCATCCCGGCGCAGCCAGCCCTCGCCGGCGCCGGTCCGTAAAGGCGCCGGGGCCTCAAGGATCCGCTCGCGGGCATCGTCGGCGAGGAACTCGTCGCTGTCGACGTAGGTGATCTTGCGGCCCAGCAGGTCGCGGGCTCGCTGCCGGTTGATGATGCGGTAGATCGTGCTGCGGCTGCGGCCGAAGCGAGCCGCCAACTCGCCGATGCGTACCTTCTGGCCGTAGAGCCGGTAAATCTGGGCCTCATCCTTGGCGCTGAGGGGCCGGCGATGCGTACCAAACACCGGCTCATCGGGCCGCTTCCGGTCGTGCTGGCGGACGATCGTGCGGATCGTCTCGCGGGCACGGCCGGTGCGCCGGGCCACCTCGGTCATGACCGCCGACGGGCTGGCGCGCGTTTCCCGCATGAGCTGCCGGGCCAGGTCCACGACCTGTTGCCGCTCGGCACTGCTGAGCTTGGAAAAACCGCGGGCCCGCTCGACCACGTCCCCGTGCTGCTCCAGAAACGCCTCCACCGCGGACGCGACGAAGCCCACGCGGCGCCGACGCCCGTCGAACGTGTACAGCCGCCCCTCCAAGCCCAGCCGACGCCACCGCTGCAGCGTCCGCCGGGAGATGCCGAATCGACGGGTCACCTCCTCGGCGGTGTAGATCGGCTCGGGCGCGTGCTCGGCCGAGGCGGCCAATTCGTGCTCCAACCGGGCCTCGAACACCCGCAGGTCATGCAGCAGCTCATCGCCGCCGACGGCCAGCCCACCACTGTCCTGGTGCGACCGGTAGCCCGTGATGCGGAAATACACGAAATCGAAGGGGTATTCCTGATCGCGCCGAACCAGACCCTGGAGAACCCGTGTAGCGCGGCGATGCTTCTCCTTCTGCGTTCGCGAGGCGAACCGCAGCCCGTCAAACAACTCAGCCAGCCGCTTGTTCTGGTAGGACGCCGCCATAAGTCAAGTGTATCATCGCCCTTATCCATACCAAAAACAAGGGGCCGTACTGACTTTTCTCATTGGCCAGGTGGCGAACCTCTGGTCCGAAGGCCCTGCCCCCCGTGAGCATTGTCAGGCGTGGGAATACTTTCATAAGGAGGCTTGATACACGCCCTACATGCCCTCCGGTATGGCCTCTTGCGGGACCGGAACCGGGGGCTGGGCCCGCTTGTTGAAGGCGTCCAGGATGCGCCTCTTGGCGCTGTCGGAGAACAGGCGGTGCAGGTCTTTGAGGATCTGGGCCTTGGTCGTGTCGCACATGCAGGGGTTTTCGATCAGGGCCAGGAGCACGTGCTCCTTCGCCGAGTCGCTGAACAGATCGTGCGCCCGTTTGGCCAGGTGCACCTGGGCGGCACAGCTCAGCCATGGCCGCTTCGCGATCCCCAAGTACACGTCCCGCTTCTGCGCGTCCGAGAAAAGCTTCGCGGCGGCGTCGATCTCGGCGATTGTGGTGTCATCGGGCTCAACGGCCGCCGGGGGGCAGTCCTCCACGTCGATGACGACGCAACCGGACAAGAGTGACGGAACCAACGCCACCAGGATACACACGATGTTTCGGGCCATCTGCAATTCCTCCAAAAGGCGCTCCGTGCGCGGCACAGGATAATAGACGTTTGAACGCGACGCCACGTTGAATGTTTTTTTGAGACCGGCGACGGTTCGACCCGTCGTGGAGTGTCGTTGCGATCGAACGTGCGTTGCCTGAGGGTCTTTCCTTGATCGCGTCCTATAAGAACTGGAAGCACGACAGACTGATCGCGATACGGCAAATAAAACATCCCAAACTCACAAAAATGCTCACTTATCCTAATCTTTCCATTTTCACATTGCCGATAGGATAGTCCGTCGAGAAAGTTACCTATTTTATCGGAGACGCGGATATGGAAGCCACGCTGGTCGAACAGAGAAAGGAAGCTCGCTCGGAACTTTCATGGCCGGTGAGTGTTTGGGTACCGGAAGCCAATCGTTTTTTCAACGGCCGCAGCAAGAACGTCAGCCGGGGTGGGGCGTATCTGACGCTTCCCATGACCACTCCCATCCGCCCGGGCCACGAGGTGGAGATCAACTTCCCCCGGACGCCGGCCCTGGCACGCCAGAAAGGGCAATATGCCCGCATCAAGGGCGCAAAGGTTTTGCGCGTGGACCGCAAAGGAATGCTCGAGGGAGCCTGTATCGGCATGGCCGTACAGTTTTGCGAATAAACGCGGCAGCCGGGGGGCGAACAAGACCCTGCGCCCTTTGGACGTGGGCTTCTCCATAAAAGGACCGGCAGTGGACGCACCGCCGGTCCTCTTCTTGCGCGCCCCGTCGTGGCGCGGATCAGCGAAGGGATAACCAGTTTCGGGCCATCAAGGCCAGGTCCACCACGTCCACCCGGCAGTCACCGTTGATGTCGCCGGCGACGATCACCTCGCACACGGGACCGCCGAACCAGCTCTTGGACGCCTCAACCGTGCCGCCATAGGCGCCCATGTTCACGATGCCGCCGTTGGGGAACGGCTCGTACATGATCGGCGTCGCCGGGTCCCCCGCGTCGATGCACGGGCTGGTGACCTCATCCTGCACCCAAGCGCCGCGCACCGCGTCCCATCGACCCGCCTGAGACTTGACGTGGAAGTCGCCATTGTTCGGGTCAGCGAAGCAAGGATCGAGAGAGATGTTGCCGTGGTCATCAGGGTCAATGCCACATATATTGTTATGGGAGACATTTGACCCGTCTGTTTCAATATGGTTATCGTCCTGATCCGCGTGATTGAACCACACAATGCAGTTTCGAATCCGGCAGTTTCCCCGGACGAACAGCCCGCCACCCTGGCAGGCCCTGTTTCCCACAATGGTATTCCCCAATAGAACGACAGCATTGTCCGAATCGGCAGAAAAGATCCCACCTCCGCCCATACCGACAGCCTCATTGTCATAGATGAGATTCCGTTCGATGACGGCCGTCGAACCATCGTAACAGGCGATTCCGCCCCCTGCGCCTGCGGTATTCGAGTGGATCACGTTCTCCAGAATGTGCGGGCTTCCCATATCGCACGAGATCCCCCCGCCGTGACCATCGAACCGGCCATTGCCGTAGATCCTGTTCTTGGTCACCAAGGCATCAGATCCGATGATGAACAGGCCCGATCCGTTATCGGTAATGACGTTCTCTGTAATCGTCGGATCGGCCCCGCAGACGATTCCAAACCACCACGCCCCCTTGATGGTGAACCCCTGCAGAACGGCGTCTCGGCTTTCTCCGGAGACGAACCGCACCGCAACATCCAGACCCTTCGCTTGTATGATGGTGACGTCGGCTCCTTCCACGCTCTTGACGGTTACGTTCTTTCCACAGAACACCAGCGTTTCACTGAGATCGTACTGCCCGGCAGCCACCAGGATTCGATCGCCGTCCTTCGTCGTATCTGCACGGATGGCGGCCTGAATGCTGTCAAAGTCCGCCGGCCCATCGTCATCGACGGTAACCGTCGCCGCCTGGCAGGCCCATGCCAAAAGCAGACACAGCAAGGTACTGATTCTGACTTCCGTGTTCATGCTATTGCACCTCCAACCAATGAAACGCCATGATCGCAAGGTCGTCCATATCGACCCGGCAGTCGCCGTTGATGTCGCCCGCGACGATCACCTCGCACACGGGCGCGTTGAACCAGCTCTTGGACGCCTCAACCGTGCCGCCATAAGCGCCCATGTTCACCACGCCGCCATTGGGGAACGGCTCGTACATGATCGGCGTCGCCGGGTCCCCCGCGTCGATGCACGGGCTGGTGACCTCATCCTGCACCCAAGCGCCGCGCACCGCGTCCCATCGACCCACCTGGGACTTCAGATGAAAATCGCCGCCCACGGCGTCCGCAAAAAGCGGCTCGGCGTCGATGTTGCCCACACCGGCAAATCCGCCGACCCAGCCCTGGATACAACAGTGGTCGAAGCGCGTGTTCTCATTGACCCGGCCGATCTGGGCCCACTGAACGTCGTCAAGGTCGCAGGTGTTGCCCCAGAAGATACTGGACAGAAACCGGACACCCCCGCCGCCGTCCATGACGCCTCCCCACTGATCGCGGGCTTCGTTGAACGCAACCGTACAGTGGACCACCTGGGTATACGCTTCGGCAAAGTACATCCCGGCGCCCCATTCGGCGCGGTTACCATACACCAGGCAATGGGCAATGTGTTCGGGCATGCTCTCGGCATCCAGACAGAGAGCCCCCCCAAAGCCGCTGCACAAGTTTCCTGTGAAGACGCAATCCGTCACCTGCCATTGAACACTGCCTTCGTCATATATACCCGCACCCCTCCATTGCGCGAAGTTGTCTTGAAAGGTGCAATTGTGAATTCCGAGTTCGTGAGCATAGGAGCTTAGGAGGCCACCACCGTATTGCCTGTGCACCACATCGCCATCATGCTCGTACGCATGCCCGCCGCTCACCGTGAATCCATCCAGAACCGCATCGAATCGCGTTCCGTGCTCTCCCAGGGCGGTGACCACGTGATAGCAGTTGTCATTGCGCGATGGATCATACCAGATCCCACTGTCGTTACCCTCCAGGTCGCCGCTCAGAACGGTCTCGAATCGGGCGACATCGCGGGCATCCGGATCGGGACCGGCCAGGCCGGCATATCCTCCGCGAATCGCCACGCCGCTGCGAAGGTGGAAACTCTCGGCCCGGCCCAGGTTCGGCCGATCGCTCAGCGTGAACTGATCGGGCCTGTAAACCCCCTGAGCCACGTGGATTTCGTCGCCCTCCGCGGCGAACATCAGGGCGTCCTGCAAGCAGTTGTAGGCATCCGCCCACGAGGTGCCGTCGTTGGCGCCCGTGGCGCGGTTGTCCACATAGACTGTGCGCAAGTCGGCATATTCATACGCCCCCATGTCCACGATGTCTCCGTAGACCCGCGGCCGACCATCCAGGTCCACGGCTCCCGGGCTGACCGCGGAGGTATCGCCGGCATTGATGCACGGCGATCCGGGGCTCAGGCGCAAATCACCAAGACTCCCCTCCTCATCTCCCAGACATCCTCCCGACGGCCGGACGCGGAACCCGGGATCCGCATCAATCGTTCCCACTCCACCCTTACCTTCTCCGCCCACGATATTGCTGTACGAAATGGCGAAGTACGAGTAATTGCCTGCCGCCAGCGCATCGCGAATGATGCTGTTGATTACGACGGCATGAGCATGGTCGTAGATGTAAACCCCGCTGCCGCCGTCGCTGGCCCGGTTCCCCGCCATGCTGCAGTGCAGCACGCGGAGGGTACCCTGGCTGTTCCAGATCGCACCGCCGCCCCAGTCGTCGGCGCAATTGCGCACGAATTCACAATGCTCGACTTCGCCCTCTGCACTCAAAAGGTACATCCCGCCGCCACAATCCCAGGCCCAGTTCAGATGGAATCGGTCCCGTTGAGCCTGCATCGTCCCTTCCCTCTGGAACCATGCACCCCCTTGCGAGGCCCTATTGCCCGCAAAGCGGCAATCCGTGGCGTATGTCCTGCCGCCGATGCTGCAGATCGCCCCGCCGTTGCCGCAGTGGCTGGGAATACCGGGAATATAGAACGACGCCTCATTGCCTTGAAGCAGGCAATCCGAATAGCGGCTATGGCCGTCCTCTTCATAAACTCCCCCGCCGTGCCGCACAGCGCGATTCTCCTCGATTACACAGTGCTCGAAGTGCACATCGCTGCCATACAGGTAGCTCCCCCCACCGTCCATCACGGCTTGGTTATCTTCAACGCGACAATCGCGGATATGAAGCACCGGCACATCCTCCGATGTCGGACGACAGAACAAGCCTCCTCCGTAGCGGGCGCGATTGCCGACCAGCCGGCATTGCACCATCTCCAGCCCCCCGTCGGCAAGGACGCCGCCCCCGCACTGCTGAGAGTATTCCAACCCGTCGGCATTACCGCTCGTGATCTCCAAACCGTCCAACAGAACGGAACGCACCGTCTTGGTGATCACCACATGGTAACTATTGTCCACCCACGACTCCGGATTCTCCGAGTCGTCGCCATTCAGGTCGCCGCTCAAGATGGTCTCCCAGACCTGGATATCTCGTGCATCCGGGTCCGGCGCCCCGAGGCCCGCAAAACCACCGCGGAGCATCACCCCGTCGACAAGCTGGAACGTCGCCTCGCGATCCCCGCCGGACAGAGCCGGGCGGTAGACCCCCTGAGCCACGTGGATTTCGTCGCCCTCCGCGGCGAACATCAGGGCGTCCTGCAGGCAGTTGTAGGCATCCGCCCACGAGGTGCCGTCGTTGGCGCCGGTGGCGCGGGCATCCACGTACACCACCGACGTGGCGCACGGGGCGCACGGGGCCATCGACAAGGCCACCAAGAGGAAGGTCACCGGTGAGCGCAGAATAAAAGACCGGCACATGAGTGTTCTCCTTGCTCGTATCCTCGAAACGCCTTGGGGGTGATGCGCTCCGCGGCATCCATCCCGTGAACGTATCGCCTCGATCAAGGCCCTGGGCCGCCCCTGTTGGATGGTTTGTTTTCTGGGCGGCGGCCAGGGCATCGAATCACGTCATCGTGCCCGAAGACCCGCGGGCCAGGGAGTGCACATGCTCCATACATCAACGCCTGGGCGCCTCTTGCCGGTCCGGGCAACACGCGACCGCAAGAACCGCACCGTTGGGCCCGACGGAACCGACTGACGGGACCCCAATATCGCAAGTCTTCAGATAAACAGAGTCCTTGGGTCGTCGCCGTGTTACGCCCCGTTTTCCAACAATTCTCGGATGGGTCGGCACGTCGCCTTTGCAGAGGATTCTATTGGATTTTGGACGGTCAATGAAACCCAGGCCATACGTCCCTGTCACCGCGGACTTGATCCGGGGTCCACGCTACACGCAGCAGTCGTGGATTCCTGCTGAAGTTTACCCCGGACTGCGATCCGGGGCAGGAATGACACGTAACAAGTGTCCGTTGCATTCGTCAATAGGGCGGCCCAGCCACGCCGACACCCTGGATCGGGCGTATTTTCGTTGGAGCGACGGATCGGTTGTGCTAGGATCGGCGGCCACGATGGATATGGGAAGGACAGGATCATGATGGAACGAATGCGTCGCCATGGGCTCTGGCGGCTGGTCGCCCTGCCGGTCATCCTTGGACTGTTCTCGCTGGGCTGTCAGAACTTGCAGGAATTGAGGTCGCCCCTGAGTGCCGGACCGGCGGATCGGTTGTTCGATTACCGCCAGACAGAACTGGACAACGGGATGACGGTCCTCACGCTGGAGGACTTCTCCTGCCCGATCGTGGCCGTCCAGGTCTGGTACCACGTGGGCTCCAAGGACGAGCGGCCCGACCGCCAGGGCTATGCCCACATGTTCGAGCACATGATGTTCAAGGGGACCGACCGCGTGGGCGACGATGAGCACTTCAAGCTCATCAACCGCGTGGGCGGCACGCTCAACGCGGGCACGTACTTTGACTGGACCTTCTTCTACGAAACGCTGCCGGCCGACCAAGTCGAGCTGGCGCTGTGGCTCGAGGCCGAGCGGATGAACTTCCTGCGGATCGACCAGCAGGCCTTCGACACGGAACGCAACGTCGTCGAAGAAGAGCTGCGGATGTACGAGAACCGCCCATACGGCACGCTCATGAAGAAGCTGCTGCCCGGCCTGTTCGAGGTGCACCCGTACCGTTGGCCCCCCATCGGCAACTTGGCCCACCTGCGGGCCACGAGCGTGGGCGACCTGCGGGCGTTCTGGCGGCGGTACTACGTACCCGACAACGCCGTGCTCGTTATCGTCGGGGCGATCTCCCATGAGAAGGCCCAGACCCTGGCCGAGCGCTACTTCGGCTGGGTGCCGTCGCAGGGCGAGCCGCCCCGTGTCACGGTGCGTGAACCGGCATGGGAGGAACCCCGCACGATCGTGATCGACGATGAGAACGCCCCGGCCGGTCTGGTCAGTAGCGTGTGGCGGACCGTGCCGCGGGGCCACGCCGATGAGGTGCGTCTGGATCTGCTGGCGGAGATTCTCGGCGGGGGCAAGAGCTCGCGGCTCTACCGCGACCTCGTCGCCGACAAGCAATGGGCCGTTGAGGCTCAGGCATCCACCTGGAACCTGCAACAGGATGGGCTGTTCTTCGTGGACATCACCCAGGCCGAGGGAACCGACCCGAACGCGATCGCGGCCGCCGTTACGGAACAGGTGGATGTTCTTCGTGAACGGCCCATCACCGAGGACGAGCTGACCAAGGCCCGCAACCAGATGCTCAAGGGCGTGGTGACGCAAAACCTGAGTATCGACAGCAAGGCCCGACTGCTCGGCTCGACGACGATCGACACGGGCGATCCGTCCAAGGTTAACGCGCTACTGGATGAGATTCGCGCGGTCACGCTCAAAGACCTGCGGGCCGTGGCGCGCCGGTACCTGTCGCCCCAGCGGTGCACGACCTTCGTCGTGTTGCCGAACAAGCAAGGCATGCAGGCCGGCTCGAAGGACGATGAGACCGCGGCGGTCACCGCCCAGCCGGAGGCCAGTCCGCCGCCACCGGGTCGACCCGGCGTGGAGCGACCGGAGGATTGGCCGGCGGAACCGCCAATGGGACCGTTGGTCTCCCAGACGCCGATGCCGCGGTATGAGCGATTCGAGCACGCCAACGGGCTGCGCGTGCTGGTTGTGCCCAATCACGAGGTGCCATTCGTGACGGTCATGCTCGGTCTGCTGGACGGCGCCTGGAGCGAGGCCAAGCCCGGCACGGCCAACCTGGCGATGCAGATGCTCACCCGCGGCACGACCGAGCACAACGAGGCCGACCTGGCCCGCCTCCTGGATGAGAACGCCATCTCCCTGTATGGCTCGGCGTCGATGGACGCCGCGACGGTCCGGGCCGATTGCCTGACCGATTCGCTGGACCTGGCGGTCGAGCTTCTGGCCGAGGTGGCCCTGCAGCCGACGTTCGCCGAGGAGGAGTTCGAGAAGCTCCGTCTCCAGGAGCTCACCGGCCTGGCGATCCAACAGGCCGACCCGCGTTACCTGGCCGACAAGGTCTACCGCGAGGCGCTGTATGGCCGTCATCCGTATGCGCGGACCGTCAGCGGCGAGCCGGAGGACGTGCGTGCGCTGGCGGCTGACGACCTGCGCTCCTGGTGGGCCCAGGCCGCCCGGCCCGGCCGCGCGGTGCTCATCTTTGCCGGCGACATCAAACCGGCCCGCGCCCGGGAGCTCACCGATCGTTATCTCGGCCACTGGCCGGCCGCGGCGAGGGACGAACGGCCTCGGCTGCCCGAACCCCCGACGATTGACCAGCGCCGTATTCTCCTGGTGGACATGCCCGGCTCGGCCCAATGCCAGATCCGGGTCGGCTGCCGGAGCATCACCCGTCAGGACCAGCCGGACTACTTCATCAGCCGCGTGGTGAGCAACTACTTCGGCGGCACGTTCGACAGCCGCCTGAACAAGAGCATCCGCGTGGAAAAGGGCCTGACCTACGGGGCTCGCGGCGGTTATGCCGCCCATCGCTTCGCCGGCGAGTTCACCATCAGCACCTTCACCAAGACCGAGGCGGTCGTCGAGGCCGTCGGCGCCATCTTCGACGAGCTCGATCGGCTGCTGGCCGAGCCGCCCGCGCCCGATGAGTTGGCCGACACCAAGAGCTACTTCCTGGGCAGCTTCGTCCGCAACCGCGAAACGCCGCAGGCCGTCGCCGACGACCTGTGGCTGATCGAGAGCCACAGTCTGAAACCGGACTACCTGCAGACGCTTTTGGCCGAGATCGCCAAGACCGAGGCGGGCGACTGCCGGGCCCTGGTCCAGGAAACGCTGGACCCCGGCCAAATGATCGTGGTCGTGACCGGCGACGCCGCCAAGATCCGTCCCGCCCTGGAAGAAATCGCCCCGGTCACGGTCGTCCAGCCGCCGCAGCCCGAGTCCGGCGACCCGCCCCGATAGACGCCGGCGGCCCTGAAGATGGGGCAATCGCCCTTGCAAAAGTCCCGGCCGGGGCTATACTTAGAGGCCTTGCACCGAGACACGGAAAGGACAGGGCACAATGTCTGAGCGAAGCGAAATCGACCTCAAGAAGGTCGAGAAACTGATCGACCTGATGAAGGAGCACGACCTGATCGAGGTCGAGCTGGTTGACGGCAAGAGCCGGGTTCACCTGCGGCGGCCCGAACCGCCGGGCGCCCCGGCCGGGCCGACCATCCTGCCCATCGCGACGGGCATGCCCGGCGCGACGGCCGCTCTGGGCCCCGGCGCGACCCCGGAGGCGGCTCCCGCGGGGGGGGCGGAGACCAATGTCGTGGAGATTCCCTCCCCGATGATCGGCACATTTTATTCCTCGCCCGGTCCCGACGCCGAACCGTACGTTCGTGTCGGCAGCAAGATCCGTCCGGGCACGGTCGTCTGCATCGTCGAGGCGATGAAGGTGATGAACGAAATCAAGGCGGACGTCTCCGGAACGATTACGGACGTGCTGTGCAAGGCGGGCGAGCCGGTGGAGTTCGGTCAGCCCCTCTTCCGCGTCCGTCCGGAGAGCTGACCCCGACCGATCCCCACTGGGCAGGTGTTTGCATGTTTTCAAGGATTCTGATCGCCAACCGTGGAGAGATCGCCGTTCGGATTATCCGGGCCTGCCACGATTTGGACATCGAGGCCGTCGTCGTCTGCTCCCAGGCCGACAAGGACGCCGCCTACGTGCAGTGGGCCGATGAGGCCGTGTGCATCGGGCCGCCCAGCCCGATGGAAAGCTATCTGAACATCCCGCGGATCATCAGTGCCGCCGAGATCACCGATGCCGAGGCCATCCATCCGGGCTACGGCTTTCTCGCCGAGAACGCCCACTTCGCCGAGATCTGCCGGGAATGCGGCATCACGTTCATCGGCCCGGCGCCCGAGGCCATGCGTCTGCTGGGCGACAAGGTCGAGGCCCGGACCCTGGCCAAGAAGGCGCGGGTGCCCGTCGTGCCCGGCTCGGAAGGGCCGCTCGAAAACGATCAGCAGGCCCTCAAGCTGGCCAACGAGATCGGCTATCCGGTCATGCTCAAGGCCGCCGCCGGCGGGGGCGGCCGCGGCATGCGCGTGGCCCACAGCGACATCACCTTGCGGGGCGCCTTTGCCGCCGCCAGGGCCGAGGCCGAGGCCGCCTTCAAGAACGGCACGCTCTATCTTGAGAAGTACATCGAGCGGCCCCGGCACGTCGAAGTGCAGGTCCTGGCCGACAACGCCGGCAACGCCGTGCACCTCTTCGAGCGCGATTGCACGATCCAGCGGCGCCACCAGAAGCTCATCGAGGAGTGTCCCTGCCCCGTACTGGACGAGCAGACCCGCGAAAACCTCTGCAAGGCCGCCCTTCGCCTGATCCAGGAGGCCGGCTATCAGAACGCCGCCACGTGCGAATTCCTGCTGGACCGGGACAACAGCTTCTACTTCATCGAGGTCAACACCCGCATCCAGGTCGAGCACACCATCACCGAGATGATCACGGGCGAAGACCTGGTCCAGTGGCAGATCCGCCTGGCCGCGGGGGAGGCATTGCCCCTGCGACAAAAGGACGTCCGGATGCAGGGCGTGGCCATCGAGTGCCGCATCAACGCCGAGGACCCGGCCCGCGACTACGCGCCGTCGCCCGGTCGATTGACGCGATTCATGCCGCCGGGCGGTCTGGGGGTGCGGGTCGATACCCACCTGACGCCGGGCGAGACCGTCAGCCCCTACTATGACTCGCTGATCGCCAAGCTGATCGTCCACAAACCGAGTCGCGACGAGGCCATCCGCACCATGAAGCGGGCCCTGCGCGAGTTCCGCATCGAGCCGATCCCCACGACGATCCCCGCTCACCTGGAGATCCTCTCGCACAATCAGTTCGTCACGGCCGACGTGGACACCGGTTTCATCGGCCGCAACATGGGCTAACAGCCTGTTGAAAAAGGTGCCACCCCGGACCCCGGATCGAGTCCGGGGCAGGCTTTGATCCGGGGTCCACGTTCAACGTGTAGTGTGCCTTTGCCCAAAAAGCGTGGATTCCCGCTTTCGCGGGAATGACATGCATGGGCGGTATTGTCGATTGTGCGTTTTTCAACGGACTGCCAAAGCCCTCCGTCGCCCTGCCGACGCAAACCGCACGTCCCGTTCCCGAAACGCAGCGCACAAAAACGGGGCCCGGCTTTTGGGACCCGGGCCCCGTCGTTCCACCCTGCGGGCCGTGCGGTCGGTCAATCGTTCCAGCCGCTGGTCCAATAGCCGCCTTCGGGGTAACGGTACTGCGCATCCTCGTAGTAGTAGCCGTACTCCTCGCCTTCGACCTCAGTACTGTACTCGTCCTGCTGCCAATACTCCTGGTCGTACTCCCACGAGTTGTCTTCCCAGGAATCCTGCTCATCCCAGCTCGACTGGTCCTCGTACCAGGAGTATTCATCATCCCACGAGTAGTCTTCCTCATCCCAGGAATACTCCTGGCCCTGCCAGCCGGCCTGGTCCTGGTCGTAGTACGAGAACTCATCCTCGCGGAAATAGCATTCGGGCTGCCCCTGATAGGAGTAGTCCTGCTGTTCGCCGTAATACGAGCTCAGATCGTCGTAGTAGGCGTACTCCTCATAGTACCCGTAGTCGCCGCCTTCGCCCCAGTACGCCTCGGGCGTGTTGTACCAGCCGTACTCATGGTTCTGGTCCCATTGGGTCCAGCCGACGTCGGCGCTCTCGTCATGCATGGCGGCATAGCTGTCGTAGAGCTGCTCGTCAAAGTAATACTGGTCCTCCCAACGGGTGTCCGCGCTCCAGTCGGTGGTGGCCTGCTGGCTCGACTGCTGGCAGCCGACCACGCAAACGCCCAGACCCAGGACGATGATCGTTGCGAGCTTTCTCATGTCTTTCCCTTTCCCTTCATGAACCGTCAACAGGTATTCATCGCGTCCTATGAAAAACCTAAAAAACAAATCCAACCTGCCCAAGTATCGGCAATTCCGGCCGTGGCGTTCGGTCTGTTTCAGGGGGCCTTGGGACGTGGGGTGGACGGCTCAGACGAATCGGCGCGCCGGGCCGCCGATAAAACAAGGGGCAATAATAGTGGGGATCGCCGGCCGAGCGGCCGGTCCAGGCTGCATCGGCGAGAATCGCAGGGGACTTGAGCGAAAGAAAAACTTCGCGACGGAGAAAAAACCTTCTCCGCGCCCGCCGGGGCGGCGAGAAACCGCCTGATAACTGCTCCGATCCATCCGAATCGACGGCTTCAATGACCGCTATGGGCCCTGCATCCAATGATCGAAGAATCGCAGCAGGTCGAACAGGTCGATGCGACCATCCCGGTTCAGGTCGGCCCCATGGCACATGCCGCAGGCGGCCCGGCGCCACTGCTCCGAGAGCACCGCCAGGTCGGACATGTCCACAGTCCCATCGTCCTGCACGTCGCCGGGCGGCCCCAGGCTGCCGGCCAGGCCACACACGGCCTCGGCCGTGACACCGTTTCGCTCGCCGTCACCCAAGGGGTCCTCCCAGCCCCCCGTGGGCAGTTGCGTATCGAGCAGATATTGTCGCGCCCGCGCGATCGGCGCGGCGTACCCCACCCGATCCACCGCCGCCAGTGCAAGAATCGCATACGCCGTCACCGACACCGTTTCATCGCCGGGCTCCATAGAGCTCGCATGCGAGGTGAAACCGCCGCTGGGCAATTGACACGCCAGGAGCGCATCGGCCAACTCCCTCAGATGGTATGCCGCGGCATAAGCCCCGGCCTGCGGATCGTACTCATGGCCCACGGTCGCCAGGCCCAGCAGCGCCCCGGCGAGTCCCAGGACATCGTCGGCCTGGCTCGCATCGAGCCGGTCGATCTGCTCGCAGACCGCCGCGATCCACGGTGCCGTGTCGGCGCCGGCCAGGTGCGCGTCGACCAGCGACACGCCGAGGTCCCACGCGGCCGTGTTGACGCCCTCAGTCCCGTAGCAGTCCAGGATCGAGGTGATGTACGCCTTGGTCGTCATGTCCGACGTGGCCGTATGGGCATCGTAGTAGGTCCCGGCGGCCAGCCTGTCGTAGAACGCCGCGCGGACGTGCTCGCTATAGACCGTCGTGGCGAACACGGCATCAAGCGCCGCCGCCATGGCCCCTTCTCGCCCCAGGAAATCGTCCGTCCGGCTCAGCAGCAACGCCCCCGCGCGCTCCATCGCCTCAAGCCGCGCCACATCGGCCCCGAAGGGATACGTCCGCACCAGGCCCAGGCCCACCGTGCCCGACAGACCGGGGAGCGTGCCCGACGTCGGATCGCCGTCGTCGAGCGGGTCGTCCCAGCCGCCATCGAGGTTCTGCAGGGCCGTCAGCCGCCACCCCACCGCCGCCAGGGCCGCCTCGGTCGGATCGACCCACGCGGCAAGACCCTCGTACAGGCGAATCCGGCCGTCGTACGACCCGACCAGCAGGTCCGCCCGCCCATCCCCCGTCCAGTCGCACAGCGATGGCCGCGAACGGACACTGGTGACCGTGCCGCTGTCGACGTCGATCGGAACGCCGTCCGACTCGATCAGGCCGTATCCCTCGAATCGCGGCTCGGCAGCGGTCCCCACGTTGCGATAGAACAGCACCTGCCCGTTCGTGTTGCCGGTCATCAGATCCTTGAGGCCATCGCCGTCGAAATCCGTTACGATGGGGCTCGAACGCGTCGAAGGCACCACCAGGTCCGCCTCACCCAGTCCGACGAATTGCATCGCGGCGAAGTCGGGATCGCAGTCCGATCCCTCATTGATGTACACACGGATGCGCCCATCCACCGCGCCAACGACCAGGTCCTTGCGGCCATCGGCATTCCAGTCGGCCACGACGGGCGTGGCACGGGCGCCCACGTCGATAGGGCTCTTGGCCCCGGCCGGGCCGACGGTTAGAAACCGGCCCGCGTCGAACGTCGGTGCCTCGTCCGTGCCCACGTTCAGATACAGCCTGATCGTCCCGTCGCCCTGCCCGATGAGCAGGTCCTTTCGCCCATCGCCGTCCCAGTAGACCACCCGCGGGAAACCGACCATGCAGCCGGACTTGACGAAGGTCAGGTCCTGCCCGTCGGCCTGGACGTGGAAGAACGTATCGAATCGTGGAACCTGCCGTGTGCCGTGATTGAGATACACCCGAACGCGGCCAAGATTGGACGAATCAGGCCCGCCGCAGGTGATCAGGTCGGGCAGTCCGTCGCTATCCCAATCGGCCAGGCTCGGCACGGAGTAATCGCCGGTGTTGATCTCCGTGGCCGGCTCGCCCGCCCGGATGATCTGCTCGGGCCCCAGGGTCGGCACCGCCGTGACCAGCCCCGCCGCCATCAGCACAAAGCCCACCCCCGCCCCAAGCAAGCGCCCCATGGATCGCCGCATCGAGAAACCCTCCAGCCGTTTACAGAGAATTGATTATACTACCTCACACATCCCCAATCAAGCTTGCCGTGACCAAAAAACACCGAACGCCCCGCGACCCAGACCGCCCAGGCCGCCCGCTGGCTCACCGACCGCCTCGCCGACGGCCCCGCCGAGGCCGCCGACCTCCTCAACGAGGCCCAGCAACGCGGCTTTGGCCGGTCCACTGTCCACCGTGCGGCCAAGGAGCTGGGCGTGAAGAAGCGACGCCGCGGGAAGAACGGAGATGCGTCCACCTGGGCCCTTGCCGGTTTTGATCCGGACAGGAGGATGTGACGCTCGGATTCACGGAAAGTGAAATTAGGAAAAGTGCAGAAACGAATTTTTCAACAACATGGGTAGTTTGTACTGTTCTTGCAGGCTAGTTATCCCGGAGGGGGGCTAAGAGGGTTTTAATGAGATTTTGGGATTTTGAGATTACCGCGTTTCTCAGGGCGTGGGTTCGGTTTTCTCAGGCCTGAGTCGTCTCATCGCTGAGAAAACCGGCTTTTTGAACTGGGAAGCGGGTTTTCTCAAGATCTCATAATCTCATCTTCCCCCCATACCCCCCCTTGGCCGGGTGGCAGCCCCTGAGCCCAGCGAAGTGGATGGGTTTTTGCAGGAGTCCCGGCATGCGGCATCCCCACAAGCCACATAACCATGGACAGAATGAACAGCACGCAGGGGCAGGACAAGCCACAGAGAATCACAGAGACCACAGAGCCGACTTGCGGCCGGATTCCCTCTGTGCCCTCTGTGCCCTCTGTGGCAAACCCCATGCCCCGCGCGGCACGGCCCACCCGACGGTTTTGCAGGCCCCCCTTGGCCGTCATCCCGACCGGAGGGCCGAAGGCCCGGAGTGGAGGGACCCGTTCAAACAGCGCCTCCACAAGGCACCGGATGCGGAGCCACAACTACATCAGCGGTGTCGCTGCGCGACGCTCAAAGAACGGATTCCTCGGCTTCGCGGTGCTATGCTACGCTCCGCACCGCTTCGCTCGGAATGACGATGATGGCGCCGTGTCTTCAGGAGTGGTGGCACGCACGCGATGGACACCGCGTGGACACAGTCCATCCTACGCGCCTGAAAGCCATGACGCAACTGCATGAGCGGTGTCGCTTCGCGACGCTGAAGAACGGGTTCCTCGATCCGCGGTGCTTCGCTCTGCTTCGCACCGCTTCGCTCGGAATGACGATGATGAGGCACCCCTTTGGGGGGGTCGGGTGGCACGCCCACGCTCGCCCCGACCCATCAGCGCTGGGTGGCATGCCCACGCAAGCGTGGGCATGCCCTGACAATGCGGGGGGCGTTCGTCACCACATGGCCACGGCCGCCAGAGGCGGATGGCCATGCCACCCACCCCGTCGGGGCCGGCCATGGAACAGCGAACGCCGTGCAGCATCGCCCGGCCATACCACCCAACTACGTCGGACGGCCAGGCGGGCGCGAGGGGGCGGCTTAGCCCACTTGGGCGACGAGGACGACATAGTTCTTGCCGTAGACCTTGGCGCACTTCGGGCAGGTCGTGTAGTAAAAATACAGCTTCTGCAACGGCTTGCCCCGGGACTCCATGAACTGCTTCATCTGCCCGACCCACTGGCGGGTCTTCTTGTACGGCCCCTCGAAGACCTTGGTCACGAACGTTCCGGACAGACGGGTCATCGTCGCATCGGGCACGTCCCTGGCGACCTCGATGTAGATGTCCGAGCGCCAGGGTGAGACGCAATCGGACAGCATCAGCGGCGCCGGGGGCTGCGCCTGCGCACGGTCGATCTTCTCCATGTTCCGCACCATGACCCGGCCAAAGCCCAGGGGCATGTAGAACACGCAGGGCACGTGGTCCCGGATGAACAGTCGGTCTCGCCAGGTGTGCTCCTTCTCATCCCAGGGCTCCGGGTCGAACCGCGGGCAGCACCCGGTTTCCGACTCGTATGGCGTCTCCATGAGGGAACCTCCTTTCCACACAGGGGTGATGGGCCGATCGGAACGGCGATCCGAGCATAGCATCCGCCCCTCCGCCGGCAAGGGGCAAGGGAGAATTTTCCTCGATCAGGCCTTTTCCCTCCGGGTGAGAATGCGCCTATCAGTCTGTTGAAAAAGGTGTCACCCCGGACCCCGGATCGAGTCCGGGGCCGGCTTTGATCCGGGGTCCACGCTGGACGTGTGGTGTTCTCTGCACGCAAAGCGTGGATTCCCGCTGGAGTGGAAACGCGCCGCAGGCGGGCGGGAATGACAAGCAGGGGCGGTATTGTCGATTGTGCGTTTTTCAACGGACTGCTATGGGCGGTCCGGGGGGTCTTGGGCGACAGAAGCGTGGCCGCATGATGGGCATTGCCCTCGGGCCCGCGGCAATATACAATAGGGGGTGAGCGTCTGGGTAAAGCAGTGCGTGACGGCCACGCTCCCGATGATCGAGAACCTGCAATCCGGAGGTACGTTATGAGTCACAAGGCATCCAAGCTGACGCGACGGTCATTCCTGGGGGCGATGGGCGGGGGCGTTGTCGCCTTCACGGTGGTGCCCCGCCACGTGCTGGGTGGGGTCGCCTACGCAGCGCCGAGCGACAAGCTGAATATCGCGCACATCGGCGTCGGCGGTCGCGGCGGCGCGCAGTTGGGGGGCTGCCGCAGCGAGAATTACGTCGCCCTGTGCGACGTGGACCTGCGCCAGGCCGGCAACGCCTTCAAGGAGTACCCCGCGGCGCGACACTTCCGCGACTTCCGCAAGATGTTCGACGAGATGGAGGACCAGATCGACGCGGTCTGCGTCTCGACGCCCGATCATACCCACGCCGTCGCGGTGATGGCCGCCATCAAGCGGGGCAAGCACGTCTATTGCGAAAAGCCGCTGGCCCATTCCATCGGGGAGATCCGCCGACTCATGAAGGCGGCCCGCGAGCACAAGGTCGTCACGCAACTGGGCAACCAGGGCCACTCGTTCGACACGATCCGCACGTTCTGCGAGTGGATCTGGGACGGCGCGATCGGCCAAGTGAACACGATTCACGCCGGCTGCACGGCGGTGCACTGCAAGATGAATCAATACGACGCCCTCAAGAAGCAGGAGAGCGTGCCGGACGGCCTGGATTGGGACCTGTGGCTCGGACCCACCCCGCAGCGCGAGTATCACTCGGTCTTTCTGCCCGGGAGTTGGCGGGGCTGGAGCCCGTTCGGGTCGGGCACCATCGGCGATTGGGTGTGCCACGTGGTGGACCCGGTGTTCTGGGCGCTGGACCTGGGCGCGCCGACCAGCGTGCAGACCAAGGCCGACGGCTGGGACCCCAAGCGGGATGCGATCACGTTCCCCTGCGGCTCGACGACCAAGTTCGAGTTCCCGGCCAAGGGCGATCGCGGGCCGGTGACTTTGTACTGGTATTCCGGCGAGCATCGAATTCCCCGGCCCGCGATGCTCGAGGAGGGCCGGCGGCATTCGGAGACGGGGGCGGTCGTGTACGGCACCCAGGGGGCGATCATGTATGGCTCGCACGGCGCCGGCGGCGTGCGGATGATCCCCGAACCGGCCATGCGGGCCTACAAGCAGCCGGAAAAGACGCTGCCGCGGGGCCTGGAGCATCACCGGGACTGGCTCGATGCGATCAAGAACGGCCGACAGGCCGGGTCCAACTTCGACTATGGCGGCCCGCTCACCGAGCTGGCGCAACTGGGGATCATCGCCCAGCGGATGCTCAATACGCCGCTGGAGTGGGACGCGGAGAAGATGCGGTTCACCAACTGCGACGAGGCCAACGCGTTCGTGGACCCGCCATATCGCCAGGGCTGGTCGCTCTAAGGCCGGTCCTTCACGCGGGAATGCCCCGAGCCGGTGGTTCGCTCATCGCGCCGCCGGCTCGCGGTGTTTCTATGAGGCCTGTTGCCGGCGGTGCCGCCTTCAGTCTTGGGCCGTGGTCAGTCCTTGTAGGCCGCCTTGCCGACGGTGTCCACGGGCCCCGTGAAGCCCGGTCCGCCCGCGGCGACATAGCCGCGACTGGCGCCGGACTTGTCCGGGCTGACCCAGAAGGAATAAAGGCGGCCGTTACGCAGCTCAAAATGAAAGCGCACGGGCTTGCCTGTCACGGCGGACAGGTCCTGGCCGGCGTCCCACAGTACCTCCTGGATCGTGCTGTCGGCGCGCACCGGCCGGCAGTCGGCGAGGGTCAGGCCGTCCACGGGCTTCATCTCCCGATCCAGGACCGCCACCCGCAGCTCGCCGGCCGGGGCGTCGAGGTTCACGAACAGATGCGTGCCGGTAAACCGTACCGGCCGCGTGGTGAGCGAGCCGGCCGCCTCGCCCGCATCCATGGACGCAAAGCCATCGCGTCGCATCATCGCCAGACCCGTATGGCCGTTGCCGTCCCAGAAACGGTCGCCGAGCATCCGGCCGCTGACGTAGAAATACAGCTTGTCCCTCACGACCAGGCAACCGCCGCCGGCGCTCTGGACGTTGCCCCAGTTCCAGGCGCCCTCGGTCGGATTCACACCGAGGAACCGGGTTCGATCGGGCCGGTGCCAGTGGAAGCCGTCCCGGCTGAAGCCGACCAGCAACTCGTTGCGCTTCTGGATCTTCAGCCGCGCACACTCACTGTTGGGCGGTCCCTGCCAGATGGCGAACAGGCCCAGCATGAGGCTCTCGTAGGCGACCGCATCATGGTTGTAGAGTTCCGGCTTGATGTGGGCGTATTGGGGGTCGGGATGATGCGGGTCCAGCCGGTCCGCGCACAGCCACGGCACGGCGTCCCGGGGAAGCTGCCGGGTGCCGGCGACGGCGTCCGGGTGCTCCACGTACGCGCGAGACCGGCCCACGCCCGCCTGGCCGATCCGCAGACCGAACACCCACCTCTTGCGAAAGGGATTGTAGTGCACGGTCGTGCGGTCGCCGATGGTCCCCGCACTGACGGCCACGGGGTCCGACCAGTGGATGCCGTCGGGCGAGCAACGCAGGGCCAGGCTCCACCGGGCCGGATCAGAGGTCGTGACGAACATCTTGAAACGCCGGCCCGGATCGGGGTCATCATGATCGAGCCACACCGTGCTGGAATCCCGGTGACGTCCGCCGCTGGCCGGATCGACGTCGCGATGGCTGAGCACCTCGTTGGTGCCGGGTCGCACGTCGAACGAGGGCTTGTCCCAGTGAATCCCATCGCGGCTGGTGGCCAGACACGTGCTGGCGATGTAGCCCCCCATGTACCACATCTTGAACAAGCGGTCCTTGGGGTCATAGAAGACGCCGTCGCTGAACGGCGCCGCCGCGCAGGCCGCATCCTCCCGCTCCCAGGGCTTGTCGGGGCTGAGGATGGGATTGCCGGGATAATACTGGGGCCGGTGGTAGCTTCGCTTCAGCGAGGTGCGCTCGATCAGGAAGTCATCCACGAACAATTGCCGCCCCACGTCGATGGGGATCACATCGGGCGGATTCTTCAGGTAGGGGACCTCCATGGGGGCGTCGGTGAGCGTCTCCATGCGTGGTGGCCAGGAGGAGGGCAACTCGATGCCGTTGTAGAGGACCTCCGCGGCCAGGGGCGTGGCCGCGATCCATGAGAGCAGAAAGGCACGACGGAGGGCTTGACTGAAGCATCTTGCCATGGGCTGGCTCCTTATGATCTTCGCCCGCCGGGGCACCCTTTGGCGCGACCGCTTCCGCGCGGGGGATGATCCGGGCGGACGGATAATGATCTACCATTCTACAGGATCAACACGCCATCGTACAGAATGGGGCACGTAGAATCGCGCTATGAGGCCGGGTTCCGGCGGTGACGCCATTCCTGGATGGCACAGTACAGGACGGGGGTCATGAGAATCGTGAGGATGGCGACGCTCATGCCGCCGAAGGAGGGGATGGCCATGGGCACCATGATGTCGCTGCCGCGGCCGGTGCTGGTCAGGACAGGCAAGAGGGCCAGGATCGTCGTCGCGCTGGTCATCAGGGCCGGGCGGACCCGCTTGGCGGCCGCGGCGATCGTCGCCCGGCGGATCGCCTCCACGTCGCCGGGCCGCTCGGCCTCGAAACGCTGGTTCAGGTACGTCGTCATCAGCACCCCATCGTCCGTGGCGATGCCGAACAGGGCCAGGAACCCCACCCAGACGGCGACGCTGAGGTTATACGGATGGATGCTGAACAGTTCCCGCAGCGGCACCCCCAGCACGGAGAAATCCAGGAACCACGGCCGCCCGTACAGCCACAGCATCAGAAAGCCTCCCGACCAGGCCACGAACACGCCGCCGAAGACCAGCAGGGTGGTGGAGACCTGCCCGAACTGCAAATAGAGGATGAGGAAGATGACCAGCAAAGCCGCGGGGATCACCATCGCCAGCGTCTTCTGCGCCCGCACCTGGTGCTCGTAGGTGCCCGCGAATTCGTAGTGAATCCCCGCCGGCAGGGCGGGGTCGAGCGTCTCGGCCAGGTGCGCCTGACAGGCCCGCACCACGTCCACCTCGGCGTAACCCGGCTTCTTGTCGAACAGCACGTAGCCCACGAGGAAGGTGTCCTCGCTCTTGATGGACTGCGGTCCCCGCGTGTACTCGATCGTGGCCAGTTGCCGCAGCGGAATCTGCTCCCCGCCGGGCGCGCTCACCAGGACGCCGCCCAGGGTCTCCAGCGTGTTGCGCAGCTCGCGCGGGTAGCGCACCCGCACGGGGTAGCGCTCGCGGCCCTCGACAGTCATCGTGATGGGCCGACCGCCGATGGCGATCTCGATCACGTTTTGCACGTCGTCGATCCGCAGCCCGTAGCGGGCGATGGCCTTGCGGTCGATGTCGATCTCCAGGTAGGGCTTGCCGATGATGCGGTCGGCGAAGACCGCCTGCGGCTCGACGCCCTCGACCTCTTTGAGTAGCTCCTCAATTCGCAACCCGACCTCCTCGATGGTCGCCAGGTTGTGGCCCTTGACCTTCACGCCCATCGGGGCCCGCATACCCGTCTGGAGCATCACCAGCCGCGTCTGGATGGGTTGCAGCTTCGGCGCCCCGGTGACGCCGGGGATGGCCGCGGCGCGGACGATCTCGTCCCAGATGTCCTGTGGCGTCTCGATGCCCTCCCGCCAGAGACGCTTGACGCGGCCCTGGTCGTCCAGTACGAGCCGCCCATCGCGGTCGGTCTGGTACTTGGGCTTGTACTCGATGACGGTTTCGATCATGGAGATGGGCGCCGGATCCAGGGCGCTGTCCACGCGGCCGATCTTGCCGACGACGCGGTCGACCTCGGGGATCGACTGAATCGCCGCGTCCATCCGGCTCAGGACGTCCAGGGCCTCGCCGATGGAGGCGTGGAACATCGTGGAGGGCATATACAGGAACGACCCCTCATCCAGCGCGGGCATGAACTCCTTGCCCATCGACCGCCAGATCAGACCACCGCAGACCACCAGAACGGTCGGAATCGACATGAAGAGCAGCTTATGCTCCAGGCACCAGGCCAGAATCCTCGTGTAGCCCCACCGCAGGGCGTATATCAACAGCAGGACCACGCCCAGCAGCAGTGTCGTGAAGGCCGCGTTGCGTACGAGGCCCTTGTCCGGTCCCAGCGGCTGCCAGTAGCGCGCGAGCAGCACCAAGACGATGACGACCAACAGGATCTGCACAAGTGTGCCGCCGCGACCGCCGTCCGGCCTGCCTCGGTGGCCCATGTCACGGCGGCGGTAGATCGTGTAGGCCAGCGGGGGGATGACCGTGAGGGCCACAACCACCGAGGCGATCAGGGCGAAGGTTTTCGTATAGGCCAGGGGCTTGAAGAGCTTGCCCTCGGCGCCGGTCATGGTGAACACGGGCAGGAAGCTGACCACCGTCGTCGCGATCGCGGTCAGCACGGCCGAGGCGACCTCGCTGGAGGCGTCAAAGATGATCCGCAGACGCCCCACGCCCGGCTCGGCCGTCGCCAGATGCCGCACGATGTTCTCGCAGATCACGATGCCCATGTCGACCATGGTGCCGATGGCGATGGCGATGCCGGACAGGGCGACGATGTTCGCGTCCACCCCCGTCAGCCGCATGGCGACGAAACAGCCCAGGACCGCCAGTGGCAGCAGGCCGCTGACCAGGACGCTGCTGCGGATGTGACGCAGCATCACGAGCACGACGATGACGGTGACGAGGATCTCCTGGCCCAGGGCGTCGTTAAGCGTGCCCAGGGTCTCATAGATCAGGCCCGTGCGGTCGTAGAAGGGGACGATATGAACCTGGCTGATCGTGCCGTCGGCGAGCGTCTTTCGGGGCAGGCCGGGGCCGATCTCGTCGATCTTGGTCTTGACGTTCTGAATGGCGGTCAGGGGATTCTGACCGTGCCGCACGACCACGACACCGCCGACGGCTTCGGCCCCGGCCTTGTCCAGCGCGCCCCGGCGCGGGGCCGGTCCCAGATGCACGTGGGCGATGTGCCGCAGGAGGATCGGGACGTTGTCGCGGACGGCGACGACCACGTTCTCCAGGTCTGCCAACGAACGGATGAAGCCCAGCCCCCGCACCACGTATTCTACCTGGTTGACCTCGATCGTGCGGGCGCCCACGTCGCGATTGGAGGCGCGGACGGCCTCAACCACCTGCCGCAAAGTGACCTGTGATGCGCGCATGGCATCCGGGTCGACGTCGATCTGGTACTCCTTGACGAAGCCGCCGACCGAGGCGACCTCGGCGACGCCCTCGGCCGACTGCAGGGCGTACCGCACGGTCCAGTCCTGGAGGGATCGCAACTCCTGCGGGTCCCAGCCGCCGGTGGGCCGGCCCTGCTCATCGCGTCCCTCGAGCGTATACCAGAACACCTGCCCCAAGGCCGTCGCATCCGGGCCCAAGGCGGGGCGCACGCCCTCGGGCAGCGTGCCGGCGGGCAGCGAGTTGAGCCGCTCGATGAGCTTGTTGCGGGACCAGTCAAACTCGGCGCCGTCCTCGAAGATCACGTAGACGCTGGAGAAGCCGAACATGCTGTTGCCGCGGATGCTCTTGACTCGCGGCACGCCGCTCAGCGCGGCGCTGAGCGGATAGGTGATCTGGTCTTCGATGTCCTGGGGACTGCGGCCCGGCCATTCGGTGAAGATGATCTGCTGGTTCTCGCCGATGTCCGGGATGGCGTCCACCGGCACCGGGCTGCGCGCGAGCCAGCCGAGGTCCCAGTCGAAGGGCGCCACGGCGATGCCCGCGACAATGACGGCCACGACCACCAGACCCACCACCAGCCGGTGCGTGAGGCAGAACGCAATCGTTCGCGCCAGGAGGCCCTGTTGCCCATCACGTGGGAGCCGTTCGGCGGACATGGTCGCCCTCGTCAAAGTCGCCGGCCCCAGTTACTTCTGGAACTGAGGCAGCTTCGAAAGGTACTTCTCCGGCTCGGCGTTGAACTGGTCCACGCACGCCTGACAACAGAAGTACACCTTCTTACCTTGGTACTCGACGAAGAGGTCCTTGTTGATGGGGCCTTCCATGACCGGGCAGGTAGTCTGCTCGGCCAGGCCGGCCAGAGTCGCTTGCGCCGTGCCGGCCGCTTCGTGCATCATGGCCCCGGCCTCGTCGGCTGCCTCGTTCACGGCGTCCTTGAACTGTGGGAGCTTGTCCAGGTACTTTTCGGGCTCGGCATTGAACTGATCCACGCATGCCGCACAACAGAAGTACACGGTTTTGCCCTCGTGCTCCACGGAGATGTCCTTGTTGATAGGATTGCCCATCACGGGGCAGGTGGTCTGGACGGTGGCCGCCTCCACCGTGCCGGCGTGCGTCGGTCCGGCGGTGGGCTGCTCCTTTTTGCAGCCGCTCAGGCTCCAGGCCAGCAACGTCGCTGCAACACTCAGGCTTGCGACTGTGATCCATCTCTTAGCGTTCATGATATCCCCTTTCCGTTTACGTGTCGGTTTCGTGATCTGGGTGGTCTTCCTGAATGGGATCCGGCGAGCCGTTCAGGGAAGCCTTGAACTGGGGCAGTTTGTCCAGGTACTTCTCGGGCTCGGCCAGAAACTGTTCGATGCAGGCCGGGCAGCAGAAATACACCTTCCTGCCCCGATACTCAGTGAAGACCTTTTTGTCGATCGGGTTGCCCATGACCGGGCAGTGCGTCTGAGTGCCCGTGCCTTCGGGTGCCGCCTCGTCAGTCCCGGCGTGGCCGTGCGCATCGTGCACCGGACTGTCCGGTTCCGGGTTCATCATGCTGATCTTTCCGCGGATCTGCATCTCGGAGTCGATCTTGAAGGCCCCGTTCGTGACCACATGCTGACCGGCTCTCAGCCCGTCAAGGACGATGTAGTCATTACCGGCGCGGGGACCGAGGCGTACCTCGTGCAGCCGGAACGTCGGGGCCGCCGCGTTTGGGTCGGACACATAGACGACCGCACGCGTGCCGGTGATCAGCGGGGCCGAGGCGGGAATGACCAGCGGAGGCGGCCCGGCCACGGCGGCGGGCGCGTAGCCCAACTCCGTCGCCGTGACCAGGGCCATCTCGCAAACGTCACACGTCCCGGCCTGGTCCTTGACCACCTCCGGGTGCATGGGGCAGATCCACTTGTCCGCCAGCCGCGGGTCGATCACGCGTCCGGCCGCCGCGACCGAGGCGCGGACGGTGGCCCGGACGAACAGATTCGGTTTGAGGCGGCCGTCGGGATTGTCCACGATGACGCGGACCTTGGCTGTTCGCGTGCGGTCGTTGAGCACCGGGTCGATGAAGCTGATCGTGCCCTTAAACACCTGGCCGGGATAGGCCTCGGTCGTGAACTCGACCTGCTGGCCGTAACGCAGCCACGGCATGTCGGATTCGTAGGCATCCAGTTTGCCCCACAGGCGGCTCAGATCGGCGATGGTGTAGATACGTGTGCCCGTCTGGACGTACATGCCCTCGTGGGCGTTCTTCTCGATGACCACCCCGCCGCGAGGCGCGTAGATGGTCAGGTGATCGACGACGCGGCCACTCTTTTGGATCTGCTCGACCTGCTCATCAGTGAGACCCAGGAGTCGCAGCTTGTCTGCGGCCGCGGCCAGGGTCGCCCGCACGGACTGCGCCAGCGTGGGCGAGCTGTTCGGCGTCAGTCTCCCGACGGCCTCGACGGCCTGGAGGAACTCGGCCTGGGCGGTAATGAGATCAGGGCTGTACAGCTCGACCATGTGATCGCCGGGTCGCACCGTGATGCCCGTATAATCCACAAACAACCGGTCGATCCGTCCGGCGACATAGGCCGTGATGGTCTTGATCCGCGTCTCGTCGTAGTCGACCTTGCCCACCATCCGCACCTCAGTCGTGGCGAAGCGACGGGTCACGGGTTGGGTCTGAATCCGCAGAAGCTTGATGGCCTCCTCAGAGATCTGCAATTCGGTCCGGGCGGCGGCGGTTTGTGACAGGGGAATGAGGTCCATTCCGCAGATGGGGCACTGGCCGGGCGCGTTACGACGCACGTTCGGATGCATTGAGCAGGTCCAGATCGTTTCTTCGTCGGTCTGCCGGGCGGCGCTCTCGGTCGCCGGACTGAGTCGGGCCCGGACGATGAAGCCACCGGCAAAGCCCACGGCCACGAGGATGACAAAGGCCAATCCTCTGGCAAGTCTGACGAATTGTTCTCCCCTTTTCGACATGGGCTCCACGATTTCTAAGGCTATAAGAAAATCATTGTAATTCTACTACATTGCTAGGGTTCTGTTCGGTTTATTCCTTTTGTGAATGAATCAACGTAAGCCCCCACCAATTCTAGGGTTGCAGTGATCCTCCGGTCAGCATTTCCAGCTCGGCCAGACGCTGCAGGTGATCGGCCAAGGCCCGCTCATCCTCCAGCTCGAAGCGCAATAGGGATCGCTGGGCCTCGATAAGCGTGGAAAAATCGACCGCCCCCGTACGGTATGAATCCTCGGCGACCTGGACCATCTGCCGGGCCTTTGGAACGAGGCTTTCGCGATACAGGCGGACCCGCCGCTCGGCATCCTCCAGTTCGAAGAGCACCTCCAGGGCCCGGCTGGCCAGGTCGTTTTCCTGCTGGACCCGCTCCATACGGACCTCTCTGGCCGCGGCCTGGGCTTGGCGTTTGCCGGCATTGTAGCTGTCGGCCCAGATCGGCAGGTTGATCGACAGGGTGGCGATTACGGGGTCCTTGCCGCTGTCCTGGACGCGCATGTTGCTTCGGCCTGTGTCGATCCAACCCAGGCCGAGGGTCACGTCGGGGTAGGTTCGCTTTTCGGCGAGGGTGATGCGGTTTCGCGCCGCGTCCAGTTCGTGGTCCAGGGCGGTCAGTTGGGGGTTGGCCATGCGTACCCGCGCCAGGAGCTGCTCGGTTGAAACGGCGACGGGCCGGTACTCCAGCGGTGCGGGGGGTGGTACCTCCGCCGCGGTCGGCCGGTTGAGCACGCGGTTCAGCCGGGCCCGCTGGGGCGTGAGCATGTCGCGGACGCGGGCCAGACGGTCCCGCAGGATGTCCACCTCGATCTGGGCCTGCAGCACATCGGGGTGCGAACCGGCGGCCGCGGCGAATCGGGTCCGGGCCACCTCTTCAAAATGCTCGACCAGCTCAACATTCTGCTCGGCCAGACGTACCGCGCGATGCAAGTAGGCGTATTCGTAGTAGGCCCTGCGGACTTCGTAAAACAGCTTCAGCCGCTCGGCCTCATAGCGCTTGCGGGCGGCCTTGGCCGCCGCGGCGGCGGCATCCGTCCGGGCGGCGATCTTGCCGAACCACGGAAACGTCTGCATGAACCCGAACGATTGTTCCTGTGGGCCGACGCGGGTCTCGACGTGCTCGATGAAATAGCGGTACTCGAATCGGGGGTCCGGCAACGCCTGCGCCTGGGGCACGGCCTCGACCGCGGCCTTGAACGCCTCGAAACGTGCCTTCAGCCCCGCGTTGTGCAGAGCAGCGTACCGCAGGCAATCGTCCAGGTCCTTCAGGGTGTTCGGGTCGGTGGACGCCGCAACGGGCACGGCCAGGACCACGAATGCGAACAGGCCCAGGAGCAGACACTGCATCCTGAGGGCCTTCCCGGTGGGTTTCATCTGTGCTTCTTCCGGCGTCATCTTTCATCCCCGCATGAATGCTTGACCTGATATCCCCTACGGGATTCGCCGGGGTTTTTCAATAGATTTGTTTTCATTTCCGACCGGAATACAAGGGCCTCTCAAGCGGTCCGGGCTGCGGGGTTGCGAACCGGGGCTCACGCCGCCGCCCAGTCGCCGGCCAGGCGCCGGGCCTCCTCAATCGCCTTGTTTACGATGGCCTCTCTGTCCTCGGCCGAGCCGTGCAGCGTCGGCTCAACGATGATCGAGCCGATGTCCTCGAAGCCGATAAACCGCAGCAGTTGCTCGACATACGGTTTTTGGAGGTCGTAGGCGGCCATGGGGGTGTCGGCAGGATAGGCCCCCCCTCGGGCATAGATGACCATCGCGGGTTTGCCCGTCACGAGACCGCTGTACCCGGCATCCGGGTCGAACGTGAAGGTATAACCGGGCTGAATGAGCACGTCGAAGTAGTGCTTGAGTCGGTAGGGGATTCCGAAGTTCCACATGGGAACGGCAAGGACATAGGCGTCGGCCCGACGGAACGTTTCAATGACGGCCTCCACCTCGGCCCACGCGGTCTTGTGCTCAGGGTGGACGTCCTGACCATGCAGAATCGCGTATTTGGCCTCCAAGGCTGCCCCATCGAAGACGGGGAGGTCGGCCTCAAACAGGTTCAGGCGGATCACCTCCAGGTCCTTCTGTCGATCCCGGCAGGCCTGGACGAACGTGTCGGCGACCCTGATCGAACGTGACCGTTCCCGGCGGGGGGAAGCTTGAATATACAACAGACTCTTCATGATCTGTCCTCCATCTGTGGGCGGTGGCCCCTGCACGTTCTTTTGCTTGCCTCCGGACCGCTGGGGCCCGAGAATGTCGTCGTCCGCTCGGCGTGTTCCGTGTCCCGCCAAGAGGTCGTGTACAGGGCATACGTCCCGAACGCCGACAGGGTTCCGGAGTAGGAGGTGTCTTTCGACCCGCGCCGAAAAAACGCCGACTGACGGAACCACTCCGGCAAGTCGGCGTAAAGCAAAGAGTTACGCGGTCCCGTGTTGCGGCCAGTCAGGGAGAATGGGCGTGCTTCAAGTGCGAGAACCAAACGGTCGGATGATGCCTCCGCAGACGGGCGGGCCGGCGGTGTCGTGGCTGATGCGATGGCGGTTGCGCTTTGCTGCGCTGCGGCTGCGGCGAGGCGCGTTGCGGGAGGACGTGTATCGGCTGGCACGCTGGCTGCGGTACGAGGTTGTGGCCGGGATCGATGCCGAGTCCTCGGAGGGCGTGACGGTTGAGGTGGAACTGACGGACGACGGCCGGGTGGCTGGGGTGACGCAGGGCGGCGCGGTTTTGGAGGCTGGCGGGCTGCAGGCGTGTGCTGCCGTATGGCGTTTTCTGGCTTCACTGCGTGTACGTCGGTGTCACCTGGATACGCGGCTGGATCGCGATCAGTTGATGGAGATCGTGGTCTTCCTGTGGACGTTGCGGGCGGCCGTGGCGGCCCGGCGGATGTCCGGACCGGGCCGGTCGGCCCTGGCGGCACTCTATACGGAGCAGGGGGTGCACATCGCCTGCACCGAGGTGTCCCTGCACGGGGCGGATCTGACGGTGCGATCGAGCTACTGCACGACGCAGTTCGATCATATTGTGGACTGGTTTGAGCGTGGGCCGCGGACGTTGCGAGATCATCGCACGTACTTTCGGGCGGCGGGGCTGTACGCGGGCATGGCGGTCGTGCTGGTGACCGGGCCGAGCCTGTTCTATGCGTTGATTCACGAGCTGTGGTACGAGGCGATCCTGCTGGCTCTGGCATCGTTCGTGCTGTTCGGTTTGGTGTACGTCGCGATGATGGTGATCGGGCGCGTGGAATACGACAACGAAGAGAAGACCGAGCAATTGGCCCGGGCATTTCGAGAGCTGCATCGCTACACGGAGCGGATCGGCGCGGACCTGGACCGGGCCCGGAGGGTGCAGGAGAAGTTCCTGCCGCGGCCGGAGCGGATGCCGCACCGGCAACACGTCCGGTGGGCGTGTCAGTTCGAGCCGGCCGAGCGGATCGGCGGCGATTACTTCGACGTGGCCGCCGTGGACGAGGACCGCGTGGTGATCCTCTTCAGCGACGTGTGCGGGCATGGGATGGGCGCGGCGTTTCTGACGGCCGTTCTCAAGAGCACGTTTCTGGGTTGGTTGGACCACCACACCGGCCTGGATACCCTGGCCCAGGAGTTGAACAGCCACCTGGTCCGTCTGGCTCCTTCCGGCAACTTCGCGGCCGTTTTCCTGGCGCTCTACGATTCGCGTTCGGGGCACCTGGAGTACGCCAACTGCGGTCATCAGCCGGAGCCGTGGCTGTGCCCGGCCGAGGCCGAGGAAACGGTGCGTCCGCTGTCCAACGCGCGGAACCTGCTTTTGGGCATCGAACCGCGCCTGGCGCTGCAGACCCGAAGCCTGTATCTGAAGCCGGGGGATACGTTGCTGTTCGTCTCCGATGGGGTCGTCGAGAGTGCGGGCCAGGAGGACCCCTACCGGACCGGTGAGCTGACCGCCTTTCTGGACCAGCGCCGCGGGGTGGACGTGGAGCGGCTGGTGGATGAGATTCGCGCCTGGGCCGACGGTTCCGGGGCGGCGCCCGTACGGCTGGATGACCGGGCGATTCTCGGCCTTCAGGTTCAGGCCTTGGCCGGTGAGCGGCCGACCGTTGACCAGGCGACCGCCGACGCCTATGTTATCTGAGGAGGCCGAAAGGCCTCGGACGAGGACAAGACATGGCGAGCCGAAAAAAGACGCTGGCGTGCATACGCGTGTGCCTGGGCCTGTTTTTCGTTGGGATTCTGTTCGGTCTGCACACGGTGGTTTTTGTCCGCGCCGAGACGACGTGGATGGCTGATCTTCTCGGCAGGGGGACCTTCGTGGACGAGCGCTGGCCCGCCGTGGCCGCGTGGTTCGAGCATCTTCACATCGCCTTCGCCACGACTTACACCACCTATCCCGTGATCGCCTATTGTATGGATTGGCTGGGCTACGCCTGCGTCGTCCTGGCGGTGCTCATGATCGGAGCGATTAAGGACCCGGTGCGTAACCTCTGGATCGTCCAGGCGTTCATGATCGGATGCGCGATCGCCTTCTTGATGCCTCTGGTGATGGGGCCGCTGCGCGGCATCCCCTTGTTCTGGCGGCTGATCGACAGCAGCTTCGGCCTGGTGGGGTTCGTCCTCTCGGGTCTGGCGTACCGCCTGATCCGGCGATTGGAGGCCTCGGCGGCAAACCAGGGCCACGGCTAGGGCCGCGGATCAGGGCACGGCGCGGGTTGTGGGCTTTGTCTTGGCCTCGGCGAGGAGAAGGGGTCGTTCGTCCAGCCAGCAGGCGGGACGGATCGCCACGGTCAGTGCGGCGCACAACGACCGGGCGTTCAGGCGCGTGCGATGCAGTCGGCAGCCGGCGATCCGAGCGTGGAACAGCCGCATGTCCTCCTGGGGCGACAGGGCAAAGCTTTCGTTGTAGAAGAGGTCCATATCCCGACAGAAATCGACGCCTGCGGTGTGGCCTGCGGTTTCGTTGGGAACGAGTGTTGCGGGGGCGGGTTGATGGGCGGTTTCCTGGCAGCCGAACAACAGCAGGCACGCCCCGAGGGTGAGCCAGGCGATCCAGTGTTTCATGTTTTCTCCCCTTGTCCTCGTACTGATAATGCGGCACACCCTCCATGAAAAACATACAAAACACCTCGCCTCGGTCAACCTGTGTCGACGGGGGCGATGATGACGCCGGGATGCATCAAGCCGTGTGAATTCCCTGTAACGGCGTAGGCGAATTGACGATAAAAAGAGCAGACGGCGCCTGATCCTGTTGGACCGTCGGGGCGCAGCGGCGGTTTCAGGGGCAGGGCGGCGCAGGTTATCGGCCGAAAATGTGAAAGAATCGTCCATCGCCAAGCGTTCTTGTTTGACGGATAGTGGGGCAGGGCGTAGAATTAAGTCCAGCGGCTGATTTCTACGCATTCATCCGTCTCAGGACTCGCATGCGTTCGGGTGGAGTAGCCTTGAAGCGAGCAGGTCTCATCATCGTTTTGATCCTCACGTGGGTGCCGGTCCCGAGCTTGGCCGGGGCGGAGGCGCAGCCCCCCGCAAGACCCCTGTCCGCCGTGGCCGCGACCGAAGCCGAAGATGCGCAACTCCGGGTATTGCGGACGGCCCTGATGCAGGGGCCCACCACGCAGAGCCGTGTGGACGCGGCGGTGGTCCTGCTGGGGCGGTCGGATCAGCCCGCCCGTGCTGTGTTGGTCTCAGGGCTTCTGGCGAAGGACAATCCCGACGCGCGCCGGGCGGTGTGCCGCGGGTTGATTCGCAGCCGGGCCGTGGTGGGGACCGTGGGCCGGCCGGATGCCTTTCTCGAACCCCTGATGGGTCTGCTCCTGTCGGAGTCGCCGGATGAGGTCCGCCTGGCCTCGGAGGCCCTGCTGGTCTTCGAGTACGAGCAGATCGGCCCCCGGTTGGTGCAGTGGGCACGCAGCGGAGAGATGGAGACGCGTGTCCGCCTGAATGTCGTGTACGCCCTGAGCCTGTGGCCGCGCAAGGAGGCCATTGGCACGCTGATCGACCTGGTGGACGACCCCGATCCGCAGGTCGCCGCCCGTGCCCGTGATGAGCTGCACGAGGCGTTCGGCATTCCCGCGGGGACTGATCCGCAGACCTTCCGGGGGATTCTCGAAAAGCTGCAAGCCAAGAGTCCGCCGCAGATCATCCGCGACCTGATGGCGGCTCAGCGCGAGCGGGCCGCCGCGCAGAATGAGCGAATGCGGCGTCTGGCCGCCGAACGCGACCTGTGGCGGGGCAAGTATCTGACCGGGCTCGATCGGGACTATGCCCGCCTCGACGAGGCCGGCAAGGCCAAGATGCTGATCGAGAAGCTCAGCAGTGAATGGCCCGCCGAGAAGCTCTGGGCCCTGGACAAGGTCAGCGCCTATCCGGGCAGTGTGCCGCAGGAACTGCGGGTTTTGCTCTTGGCCTCGGTGACCGATAGTGACCGCGACGTGCGTCTGGCGGCGGCCAAGGTCCTGGCCGGGAAGAGCGCCCTGGATCCGGCTCAAGTCCTGCTCAAGCAATTGGAGGTGGAGACAGACCGTGAGGTCGCCACGGCGATCTTCGACGCCCTGGGAGAGGCGTGCTTCTTCGCGTTTTCGCCCGGCTCACCGATCAAGCTGGATCCGGCGATCCGGGACCGCACGCTGGAGCTGGCGGCGGAGTATCTGGCCGCCGAGGACGGTCGCATGGCGGCCCAGGGGGCGGATGTGCTTCGCAAGCTGGTGGGGCTCGACGGACTCACCGATGAGGCGGTCGAGCGGTACACGCGGCTCCTGGCAAACACCTACACGGCCGCCCGGGAGACAAGGGACGAAACGGCTCGCGTCGCGCTGCTCAACGCGATGGCCCATCTGGCTGACCGGCCGCGGGTCCAGGCCGCAGCCGATACGTTATTCCGGCCTCTGTTTGAGCAGGCCCTGCAGCAGGATAGCGCCAACGGTCTTCGTCAGGCCGCCGCGACGGGGTTGCTGAGCCTCGACAAGACGGCGGCGATGGCGTTCTTCCGGGAAAAGGACTTGCAGTCCGACCGCAGCGCGGCGGTCCGTCGGGTGGTGATCTCGGCGGCGGCCCAGGCCGGTGACGAGCGTGATCTGACATGGTTGAGCGGATTGCTGGGCCCCAACGGCGAGGCCGAGGTGGCTTGGCAGGCGATGCGGGCCATCCTGGACCGGCAGAACGCCGCAACCGTGCTGGCGTGGGCCAAGCGGCTTTCAAAGTTGGAGGCGCGTTATCGTGAATTGTTGACCCTGGCCGACGGCAAGGCCGAGGCGGCCAAGGACACGGGCGTGCAGACGGCCATCCGTCTGCTCCTGCTCGATGCGCATCTGGATGCCTCGGATGTGCCGAAGGCGGCGGGGGTCTTTACGTGGCGGTTGCTGCGGCAGAATGATATCACCGCGGCCGATCCGTTCGTGCAGGCGGTGGAGAGGTGGCTGGCCCGGCCCGACGTGGACGCGGCCCGAAAGACCCTGCTTCTGGATACGCTGGCCGGTGTGAAGAAGCCCGATCAGGCCCAGTGGACGCAGTGGATGGCCACGCTGAAGGACTGGCAGACGCGGTTCGGCTCGGCGGCGGGCGAGGGAGGGGGTGCGTCGGCCGACACCGAGGGCGACGCCGCCCGTTCATCGGGACGGGTGCCGGCGATGGCGCCCCTGGCGTAAGCGTTTTGCTGCCTGGCTGTCGCCGTCCCGCCGGTCCATCGTGGATCGGACCGCTCAAATCGAAGGCCCGCCCGTTCAGAATCTCATGTCGTTATGCTAGAATACTCTAGCAGCCTGTTGAAAAAGTGTCACCCCGGACCCCGGATCGAGTCCGGGGCAGGCTTTGATCCGGGGTCCACGCTC
>ENA-OSEO01001148-OSEO01001148.1-sediment-metagenome-genome-assembly--contig:-NODE-1148-length-52643-cov-6.472130_pt1 | contig 52643 bp, 43 predicted proteins | sample MGYA00237883_ERZ534232 | MGnify/ENA metagenome assembly ERZ534232
CGAGCCACCCAAAAGACCCGCGGTGTAAACTCGTCCGGCGATTCTGTGCTAAAGCAGGTATAGCTCGCCTCAACCTGTAGCCCGACGTCGGTCAGCAGCGTGGAAACATGTTCAGAAGGATAGGCCTGCTCCACGTGTGCCTCTTGAATCTTGCGATAAAGCTCTCCTGCCCGCTCAAAGCAGGTCACCTGGACCGTGGATCGATGTCGCACATAATCGTGCCTGCTGGCCATGATGACAGTCATATCGGCGGAATCCGTCACATAGGTACCCTCATCCCAGTAGGTCTCCAGGGCATAGGCCGTATTCATGTCACACAGGAACAGCCCCCCGGGGCGCAGAGCGGCGTGAACTCTGCGGAACACGGCCAACAGGTCGTCGCTCGTCAGCATATAGTTGAGACTGTCATAAAGGCAGGTAGCCAGGTTCACAGGCGTCCGCAGCTCAAAGCGGCGCATATCCGCGTGCTGCCATTCGATCTGCCCGGCTGGCATGCTGTCCCCCAGGGCCTCCATCTTCTGTCTGGCCTCCGAGAGCATCGCCTCGGAGCCGTCCACACCGGTCACTGTCCAACCCTGCAAGGCCATGGCGATGGCGACGGTCCCGGTTCCGCAGGCCAAATCGAGCATCGCCCCCTTACTCACGGGATGGCGCTCCAAAATGCGTGCGAGATAGGGGATCATCTGCTCACTGAACGCGATCTGCCCGGAGGCATCGTATACCGCTGCATACTCTCTGTAGATGCTCAACGACCTCTTGCTCCTCAAACTTGCCAATTGGGTGGCAGGCTGGCGAGATGGGGCGATTATAAGGGCGCAGGGTGAATGACGTCAACCAGCGCTGCCGGGCGTCAACTATTGACAGCGCATGGCGCCAGAATATACTGGCACCCATGGTTGAATACCGGATTCGGCGTGCTCTGGCCTCCATGGAGGATGCGCGGGCGATCGCCCGGGTGGAAGCCGCGACTCTGGGCGACAGCGATCTAACCCCTGCCGAGATGATGTCCGTGCTGGCGCTCCCCGGCCAGTTCGTGTATCTCGCATTTGCGAAAGAAGAGTGCATCGGCATGTTGGCCACCTTTGACACACCCAGCCCCGGCGGCACTAGCATCGAACTGGACATGCTGGGAGTCGTGCGGGAGTGGCGCGGGCGAGGTGTCGCAAAGGAGCTGGTCAGGCGGGCCATCGCAGAAGGACGCCGGCATGGGTGCAAGACATTGCGCGCCGTTGTGGCCACAGACAACGTGGCCAGCCGTCGCGTCTTTGAACACGCTGGTCTGAGGGCCCACGGGGAACCCTGCCAGCTCTTGACGCGTGTCTTTGCGGGATTCAGCAAGACCTCCTATCTGCCCCCCGGTTGGTCCCTGGGCGTCATCGGTGACCTGCGATGTTCCGCATCGCTACTGGATGGGCTCTGGAGGCTTCCCGGCCATCGGGGACTGCTTCTCCGTGACGCCGGCAGGAGCATCGTCGCCGCAGCCGCGCTTTTACCCGTGCAGACGATGGCGTATTCTGGATACTGGATCGAAAAGATCATGGCCGTCGATCGCACCGCAGCGCAGATCGCCCTTACCGCCGCGGCTGAAGACGCGAAAGCAGCCCGTCTCGACGAGGTGGGAGTGCTGCTTAATGGTGACGATCCACTGCTGCAGGCCGCACAAGCCTCAGGCTATGGGTCGGTCGGCACATACTATACCATGCTGGCAGAGTAACCAGATGAAGAAACGCGAGCTCTTACCCTTGGCTCTGGCTGCTGCCCTGCTGATTCTGGCCACCGTCTGGCTCACATCGTCCGGCGTGCTCGACAGGTTCGGAGACTGGCAGGCGCTGAACATACTGCTGGACCAGATCGGAAACTGGAGCCTTTTGTTCTTGCTGGCTGCACAGGCCGTCCAGGTGCTCATCCCGATCATCCCGAGCCAGTTACTGGGCATGGCCTCGGGTTTTCTTTATGGGATCTTTTGGGGCACCATGCTGTCAGCAGCCGGGGTGAGTGTCGGATCGCTGATCGCAACAAACCTCGCCAGGCACTACGGCCGACCATACGTCGAACGACACGCCACTGCCGAGACCATCGACAGGATCGATGCGATAGCGCGCCGCTTTGGCTCCTGGGGGTTCTTCTTCGTTGCCTTGATTCCTTTTCTGCCCACCGACATCGGTTGTTTCGTCGCTGGCCTCACATCTCTGCGCACCCGCTCAGTGATCCTTCCCATCATGCTGGGGCGGTTACCGGGTATTCTGGTCCTGAATTACCTGGGAACAACATCCAAAGAGATCAGCCTGGAGACCATGGTCATCATCACCACCTTTACACTGGTCGTCGCCGGGATACTCTGGGTTTTCCGCGAGTCGCTGGAATCAATGGGACACAGGCTTCTCAACAGACTGGGGATCCACTAGGCCGGGGGTGTGCACTCCCCTTGAGCGCGGCGCCTCTTGCGCGCGTTCTCCTCTCGTAGCCGGATCCTTGCCAGGCGCTTGGCCAGATCGCGCAGCGCTTGTTCTGGATACGGGTGCTCGATAGCGCCCGTCGCTACACCCTGCAGTGCGCGTTTCACCAGCTGCTCGGCCTCACCGTAGGCATGGAGCCGGTGCTCATAGTATTTGGCCAGTTCAACATACGGGTACAGCAACCCGTCCTCGAGCGCCTCCAGCCAGAGCTCTGTGGCCTGAGCGAATTGCCTTTGGCGCTTGAGGAGGTCCGCCAACCTCCGGCGAGCCTCGCGCCGAACGAGAGCATCGCCCGATCTGATACCATCCCTATAGGCATCCGCCGCCAACGCAACCGACGCATCAGCTTCGCGGAGGCGCCCGACCGCCACCGGGTCAGCATGGGCAGCCTGGTTCCCTTCTTGCGCCCGCGCGAAAATGTCCCCTAATTCGCTGACGAGGCTCACCATGCTCAGCACGTCATAGCGGTTGTGATAAAAGACGCGAGCGATCTCGTCGGTCGCACCGCTCAGCAGGTAGGTCTTGTATATCTCCGGGATGAGGTATCCGGGAATATCCTCCTCGCCTCGCTCCACACCGAGAACGTTCGTCTCCAGCGACCCCAGTGCGCAGGATTGCAGCAACCGCCTCCAGAGTCTGCGGGCGGCAGTCAGCAGGTCGAGGTGCCTGAGGTGCTGCAACGGCGAACGTGCGTACCCGTTGAGGATATAACGCGTCTCGAGGAGCGGGACATCAAAAGTGCGCCCGTTAAAGGTCACAAGGCCTGAAGCCAGAGCGAGCTGCTCCTCAACCATTCTGAGCAATAGGGGCTCGTCGCCATAGTCCGGCGCCAGGTACTGGCGGACAATCAACTCATCGTCCACCAGGCGGCCTGTGCCGACCATAAAGCAGAACGTGCCCGGTCCCCTGCCGAGCCCTGTCGTCTCCGTGTCCAGGAACAGGGCGTCCTGCACATCAAAGGGGGCCTGTGACGCAAACAGCACCGCGGGCCACTCTGTGACGGCCACCTGGCTCAGATCGCCGACGGCCCGCGCGCCGTGCCGGTGGTGGAGCGGAAAACGCGCCTCGCCCACAAACACGCGAGCGGTACGCGTCGTGACCCAGTAGCCCGGGACGAGCGCTTCGATCGGGGTGGCGGCGTCCCCAGCCCCAACGGCAGGTTCGTCTTGCCTTCCGCCACCCAGAACGCGTTCGATTCTGCTCTGCAAGTCCACTGGTCCTCCGAATCAGATACGATGACTCGGACCGAGTCCGGCGGCGCCGGCGCTGTGCGTTCCCATCCACGAGAGGCCGTGAACTCTCATTGCCCCTGCCGCATCCTTTCCAGAAGCGAGATGACACGCTGCTTGCGTTCGGGCTGAGGCGAGTTCGCGGGCCCGATGCACGAGGGGCAGCCGGCGTCACAATCGCACAGGGCGACACGCTCACGCGCAGCGTCCAGCAGGGCATCGATAAGCGAAGGCAAGGCTTCCGCAATGCCGGAGCCACCGGGCGCGCGATCGTAGATATACAAGACCGCATCATCCTGAGCCCGACGCCCCTGCTCGGCATGGGTACCAATATCCCCCGGATCGCACAGCACCCAGAGTGGGATCAGGTAACGCAACACGTAGGCGAGATCCGTAAGCGTACCGTCAATCGCCACTTGCTGCTCTGCCCTGCGGTGGCAGGCACTACACAGTGTCACCAGGTTGTCCAGCCGGTTCGCCAGTAGATAAGCGTCATTCTCGCCCGGCACCCAGCCATAGGTCTGGAAGGGTACAATATGGTGGACATCGTGTGACCGGCCGGCCAGTTCGGCGGCGCCGCAGTGCCGGCAGCGATGCTGATCCCGGGCCAAAGCCAGGGCGCGCTGCTGCTGCCAGTTGGGTCCTCGTCCACCGGGTTGATCCCCTGCCCAGAGCCCTTCGCGGTCCAGCCTTTCGACGAGCTCGCGGCCCACGCAAAGCCAGCAGGCATCGGTATAGTACTCCTGTTCGGGCATGTCCAGACGCTCCCTGGACAGGACAAGATGGGTGTCCACATGCTCTCGCCGATAGGAGGTCACGCGGCTGACGACGCGAATGCTGCCAAAGCATGTCGTAAGCGCTCCATCCTGTTCCTCGCTCTCGGTGTGCTCGACCGTGATCTCAGTTCGCTCCGAGGCGACGGTAATATACGGCAACGTCACCGGCTCTACCTGGGCCACCCCGGCCTCCAGATCGAGCGTGCGCACCAGATACTGCGTCCCCTCATGCAGATAGATCGCATTGGGGTGCACCCAGCGTGGCGCATCGCCGGCTCCCACCTGCCCGATCACCACGCCACGATCGCCATCCTGCGCTGCGGCGATGATCTCGACACGCGACGAATCGGCCGTCCGCAAAGAGAGCTCTCCCGCCGGAAACGTGCCCGCCGACCAGTGCCAGCGCCCGCCGCTTGACCTGGCCTCCCCCTGAGAAGCCAGAGCCTGCAGGATCGGCTCGTCGAGGGTGTGCTCGGATGCCTCGCTCACCGGCAATGGCAGCTCATAGAGCGCACACCGCAGCTGGCCAACGCGAATATGCAGGTTATGGGTGTTGACGCGGGCCGCCTCGGGGGCGGCTCCCAGCAGCAGGTCCTGATGAGCCAGCAGATACTGATCGAGCGGCGAGGCGCTGGCAACCAGTATGGAGAGGCCCCCGGCCGCGCCGCGGCCGACGCGCCCGATACGTTGCCAGAAGCTCGAACTGCTGCCAGGATAGCCCACCAGGACGCAGGCCGCGAGTCCGCCGATATCGATGCCAAGCTCCAGCGCACTGGTTGCGACGACACACTGCACCCTACCGTCTCGCAAACCCGCCTCGATTGCGCGCCGCTCATCGCCGCGATAACCGGCCCGGTACCCCCGGATCACGTCCGGATCAGCCCCCATCCGTTCTGCATCCTGGCGCAGCGCGATGACGAGTTGTTCCACAGCCAGGCGTGACCGGCAGAAGCAGACGGTCTGCAGGCCGTGCATGACTAGATGACGAGCCAGCAGCCGCGCATCTTCGAGCGGCGGCCGCCGGATGCCGAGTCCTGTGTCGGTAATGGGCGGATTGTACAGCACAATGGTTCGGGCGGGCTCGGGCGCTCCGCTGTGATCCACGAGTACGGCAGACTCACCCAGCAGCGCACGCGCCAACTCGCCGGGGTTGGACACTGTCGCCGACGTACAGATGAAACGGAGATCATTCCCGTAGAACCGGCACAGGCGTCGCAACCTCCAGAGCACGCCCGCTACCTGGCTGCCAAAGATGCCCCGATAGGTGTGCATCTCATCCAGCACAACATAGGCCAGGTCCGCGAGCAGCTCGCGCCAGCGCGTGTGATTGGGGAGGATGCCTGCGTGGAGCATGTCGGGGTTGGTGACGAGGATGCGCGCCTTGGTCCTGACCGCCGCCCGCGCCGCAGGCCCGGTGTCTCCGTCGTATGCGGCCACCAGACCGCGGTCCAGCCCGAGGCTCTCCAGATCATCGCCGATGCGCTCCAGTTGGTCGTGCGCCAGCGCCTTGGTTGGAAAGAGAAGCAGCGAGGTCTGCCAGCTCTCCAGCAGCCTCTGTAGTACAGGAAGAAGGTAACAGAGCGTCTTCCCGGACGCGGTGGGGCTGACGACTACCAGGTGTTTTCCGCCGAGCGCGTGCCGGATCGCCTCGGCCTGGTGCGCATAGAGGCTCGCGATGCCGCGCCTTTGCAGCATATCACGCAGCGCAGGCACCAGAATCTCTGGTACAGGTACCATCGTAGCCGGCCGCGCACGCTGTTCGCTCCAGGCGACGATCTGAGGTGCCAGATCGGGGTGCCCTTTGAGTGAAGCTCGCGCAGATTCCAATCGCTCTTGCAGCGTCATCCCCGTGATTAGTCCGTCCGTCCTGACAGCAGCGCACGCAGCCCATCCTCATCCAGTGTGGGAATGCCGTACTTTTTCGCCTGTTGCGCCTTACCGGCACCCGGTGCATCGCCCATCACCAGATAGTCGGTCTTGCTGGAGACGCTGCCGACCACTTTGCCGCCTGCCGCAGAGATAAGCTCGGTTGCCTCCTGGCGGCTCAGGCCCGGCAAAGTACCGGTGATCACAAAACTCAACCCCTGGAGCGGTTGGCTCGCGGGCTCTTTCGATGGCTCCGGCTCCTCCGCCTGCATCTGCACGCCGCGCTGCCTGAGCCGCGCGATCAGTTCACGATTGCCCGACCGCTCGGAAAAAGCAACGATGTCTCCGGCGATGACCGGTCCGATCCCATCGATCGCTTTCAGCCCTGCAACATCGGCGGCCATCAAGGCATCGATGGAACGATAGTGGACCGCGAGGATCTGAGCCACCTGCGTGCCGACCCCCTGGATGCCGAGGCCCGCTAGAACCCGCCAGAAAGGACGCGAGCGCGAAGCGTCGAGCGCCTGCAACAGGTTGTCAGCGCGCTTTTCGCCAAAGCCCTCCAGGGCGATCAGCTGCTCCCGATCGATCGCATACAGATCAGCGACATCCTGCACCAGACCGTTCTCCACGAGCAGCTCCGTAACGCGCACGCCCAGCCCTTCGATATCCATCGTCCCCCGCGATGCCCAGTGCTCGATATGCCGGATGCGCTGGGCCGGGCATTGAGCATTCACACAGTAGATGGCGACCTGGCCCTCGCGCCGCTCAACAGGCTGTCCGCAGGACGGGCACACCTCCGGCAGCGGTACCACGCGCTCCTCGCCGGTTCGTACCGCCACCACAGGCTTGACAACTTGAGGGATCACATCGCCCGCACGCTGCACAACCACCAGATCACCCTCGCGAATGTCCTTCTTCTCAAGATCGTCAAAGTTATGTAGTGTCGCCTGGCGAATCTCCACACCGCCCAGCCGGACGGGCTCCAGTACAGCGTAGGGCGTCAGCACACCGGTACGCCCCACATTGACGCGCACCTCGCGCAGCCGCGTGGTCGCCTCACGAGAAGCGAACTTGAACGCCACTGCCCAGCGCGGCGCATTGCCCACAACGCCCAGGCGACGCTGGAGATTCAGGTCATCGATCTTGATGACGACGCCGTCCGCCTCATAGTTCAGCGCGTCACGCTTATCCATCCACTCCCGGCAGAATCGAATCACAGCCTCCAGATCGTCCATCCGCTGGATGTCGGCATTGACGGCAAACCCGAGCCGGGCCAGGTAATGCAGCGCATCCCACTGGCTATCGATCGTAACGCCATCCGCATAGCCGATGCTGTATACAAAGAGGCGCAGCGGCCGGGAAGCCGTGACCTGGGGATCCAGCTGCCGCACGGATCCAGCAGAGGCATTGCGCGGGTTAGCAAAAGGCTCCAGGCCCTCCGACAGACGGCGCTCGTTCATCTGATCAAACAGGTCCCGGGGCATATAGAGCTCGCCGCGCACCTCGAACCGGGGCGGAGCTATTAGCTCGGATGCAGGATCGACAGGGACGCGCAACGGCACATTGCGAATGGTGCGCACGTTAGCCGTGATGTTCTCACCTACGCGGCCGTCCCCTCGCGTGGCTCCCCTGACCAGCAGTCCATTCTCATAAGTCAACGCCACTGCCAGCCCGTCGATCTTGGGCTCGGCCACGAAACACGGCTGGACATCCTCACCCAGCAGCCGCTCTGCGCGCCGGTACCACGCGCGCACCTCGTCTTCGTCAAAGGCGTCCTCCAGACTGGTCATTGGCTCCGGGTGCACCACTCGCTCAAACTCTGGAAGCGGCTCCGACCCCACGCGCTGCGTCGGCGAGTCCGGCGTGATCGCCTCAGGGTGACGCGCCTCCAGTGTCTCGAGCTCGCGCATCAAAGCGTCGTACTCGGCGTCAGAGATCTCAGGAGCGTCGAGCGTATAGTAGAGGTAGCCGTGGTGTGCGATCAGGGACCTCAGGTGTGCGATCCGCTGCATATCATCGTTGGACATCGTTCGCCGTTTCTCCTGCCGGTGCACAAAGCGCCCGGATGCGCATCAAGGGCCGCATTCCGGGCGCCAGCAAACGTCTCAGACCGCGACTGAAACCAGGGGCTGCTATTGCTGCTTGATCAAAAAGTCCTCAGCCGCCCAGCCCGAAGTACCGACGTCATCGCGCAGCTGCCACCAGGTGTAGCCACTGGCTTCCCTCGGGCCTCCGATAATCTCTACGACCTTGCCCTCTGCCAGCATCTTGACGACCGGATGCTCTGTCCCAGCGTCGGCGCGCATGCGCAGGCCACTTCCGTCGGTGCAGCAGACCTCTGCCGTGTCACCTATCGTCAGGGGTTCCCTTGGGGCAGCTTCCTCCGTCTCGCGAGCGGCCGCCTCAGTCGTTTCCGCGGTTTCGGCCTCCGCCTCGACTTCTCCAGCCACCGCAGTTGCGGGCGGCAGCGTAGGCAACACCGTGGTCGCCGTCGGCGCAAATGCCTCCAGAGTTGCCTGCTCCGTTGGAGACTGTGTGGGCTGTCCGATAACACCTACCGGTCGCGTAGGCGTCGCACTCGCAGTGGTGTCCTCCTCAGGCGGCGGCGAGAACAGTGCCCACCAGAGCCCAATCACGACAAACACAACCAGTGCAGGCACCGCCACGTACATCCACCTGGGCCACGCTTCCTGCACGGAGCGCGTACCCCCGGTACGACTGCTGTCTTTTCCGGGCATGGACCCCTCCTTTGTTGCCGACTGCTCGATCGCCCATGATTATAGGTGCGAATGGATGCCTGTCAATGCCAATTGACTGTCCATCGGCCCCTTCCGCACAAACTGGCACAGGAGATGAACCTGCCAGCCGCCGGCAGTTATCACCGGACACAAACGCCTATTGGTCCCCGTGCGCCTCGACAAACTTGGGAAGCGCCCGGATGAAGGCCGCCTGAGCATCACTGAGGGCCGGGTACAGGGCCAGGTCAGCATGCATCTCGTCATGCTCAGTCAGCCAGCGTAGAACGTCTTCCGCCTGAGCGGATTTGACATTCCGATGCTCGAGATAGCGCACAGCCCAGGCCACCAGATCCTGGCCCCACGGAACACCGTAATCTATGTCTGCCGACTCTCGCACCTGAGCGGACTCTGATCGGCGTCCGTCCGTGGCGCTCTGGGGAGCGCGGGCATTCGGCGTCGCCCTCGTTCGCGAGGTTGCGCGCTCTCTGCGATCATCGCGCCCATCGGCACTGTGTGCCCCGCCATCGCCTTTCCGGCGTCGGACGCGCACGTGTCCTTCATCGTCGATGTAGGGCTCATCGATGAACTCGTGCCGGCGACGGTCATAGGAACACCAGATCGCGTCAAGCCAATAGAGATACCGGCCAACACCAAAGTGCACCGCAGCCCGCTTGAGAGCATCGGACACCGCGCTCTTCCACGGATCAGCCTGATCACGGTCGGAAAGAACGTACTCGCCAACATCCTCTCTGGTGACGCCCATCACAGTCAGGCTCGACTTGACGACCAGTCGGTCGCCCTGCACCCCCAGCGGCTCCCAATGAAAGGACCACTCACCGCCCACCGCCTGATCCAGCCTCTCGGAGACCACCCGTGGATCCACATAGGCTACCGCGAGCGCCCTGCCTGAGTCGGACACCACCTGCGGCTTCCAGCGCACCTGATCTGGACGAAATGGCTCGGCGAGCTTGCTCAGAACATCGCGATCAAGTCTGTCACCCATCTTGCTCCTTGTTGTAGCCACGACGCCAATGGGTCATCAAATCGATCACAGTATAGAACTAATGTTCTAACATGTCAACAGGTTGGAAGCCAATCCAACAAGGATTGCCTCTACGCGAAACATCCCTATAGCGAGGCCCGCCAGCCGCCATCCACATGGATCGTTCGACCGGTGACATAGCTGGATGCGCCGGAAGCCAGATAGATAGCCGCACCAATCAGGTCCTTGGGATCGCCCCACCGCCCCAGAGGCACGTTTCCTTTGACCCACCGATCAAAATCGGGGGCCTCCACGAGAGGGCGGGTCATATCGGTGATGAAATAGCCCGGCGCTATGGCGTTCACCCTGATGCCATGCGGCCCCCACTCCGTCGCCATGGCCCGTGTCAGGGCATCCAGCCCCCCCTTGGCAGCCACATAGTTGCCGATTGAGGGTCGGGCCGCCTCCGCATTAATGGACGTTATGTTAATGATGACCCCGCGATGTCGCACACTCATGGCGCGAGCGACCGCACGTCCGACGGTAAACGCAGAACTCAGATTCGTGCTGATGACCGCTTCCCACTGTTCGGCGGTCATATCCATCAGCGGCGAGCGCCTGTGTATCCCTGCGTTGTTGATCAGGATGTCGATGGGCCCCTGCTCCGATTCAATACGGGCTACCTGGGCATCAACGCTGACCGGGTCCGTGACATCAAAGGCGTATCCGACCGCATCATGATCTGCCGCAATGAGACGTTCCACGGCCGGTGCAACCGTCTCGTCACGGGTCCCGTTGACGACGATGCGCGCTCCATGCTCTGCCAGACCCGTAGCAAAGGCCAGGCCCAGCCCTCGAGTAGAGCCTGTCACGAGCGCCCTCAGTCCGGTGATATCGAACAGATTCGCTGGCATGACCCACCTCCATTTGACACGTGGCAATGCCGGCACAGGACAAACTCAGAACCCTTGAATCCAGCTCGGCACGCCGCAGACTAGCCGTATATCGCCCGGTTGTTCTCAAACAGCAACTTGCGGGCGAGTACGCTGACATCGTTGGCGCGTACACGCCCGTCTTCGAAACGTTCTGTCAGCACCCTCGCCACGATGTGTCGCCAGGCCAATTGCGCCCCAAGGCTCTCTTCGGGCACCCAGCAGTCGCTGCCCCAGGTGATGCGGTTGATGGAACAAGAGACGTCGATCAGATCGTGAAGCGCTCGAATCGCCGCCGAGGTGCAGATCGTGGCCGTCCAGGTGAGTGATGGCAGCACATTGGTATAGTTGTGCGCGAGTCCGGCAGCCTCGGCGGTCCACGGATATCCCGTATGGAAGAGAACGAAACGTGCCTGCGGATAGCGCTCGAGAATCGGTATCAGCTGCATTGGATTCGATCCCGCCAGGTTGGCCAGGCCAGTGTGAATCTGGAACGGCACCTCAAGCTCAACAGCCAGCTCGCAGCAACGATGGAAGATATAGTTGCTGAACAGGCGTTTGGCCTCGGGCGACACAAGCGAGGGGCTCTTGCCAAACGCCGCTTCTGCTGCCTCCCTGTCGTCCTCAGCCAGATCGAGGCCCCGATTATAAGCCTCGGCGCACTTCAACGCCGCCACCAACCCCGCAGCGTGGCGCTCGCGCACCGTGTCACGCATCATGCCGATATAGTCATCCAGCGTCCCGCCTGAGAAGCCATAGTGCTGCCAGGGGTAGATGTCGTCGGGGGCACCCTGCTCCGGATGATAGCCATAGAGAAACTTGTCGATCCTAAAGGTGGGGACAAAGGCTTCAGGATGACCCATATCGTCGCCCGGATTCCAGTAAGCATCCTGTATCAGCCGTTCGTAGCCGCCCTGCAGCAAGGCCTTCCAGTGCAGATCGGGATCCTCGGTATAGTGGCGCGACAGCAGGCTCGAAAGCTCGTCCCACTTCTCCAGAGTGATGGCATCGCCGACACCGTGCATCTTTTGAAAGCCCCGCTCGTACCAGAAAAAGTAGGAGTTGAACCGCACATTGTCCAGCAACGCAGCCCGCGAGGCTTCCGTGCCATCGGGCACGAATCCAGTCCACGCCACATAAGACCGCTCCAGAGAGCGATCCAGCGTCATCCCCTCAGCAAAGAACGCATCGGGCAAGTGATGCTCGTGATCAGAGTACACGGGCAAGGCATCGATCTCATCCGAGATGGATTGCAGATTGGTTACCGGCACGCTAGAAGCCCTCCTGTCCTGTCACAATCTCAGCCTGTCCCTGCAATCATAGCAACGCTCGCGACCACTCGCAACCTTCCACCCATCCCGGCTGGGTCACACCTTTCGGCGTGGATGATCGCCAGAAGCGTGATATGTCCGCGGCCACACGAACAAAAGAACCCGCTTCCTCATCGGAAAGCGGGTCCTCAGCTATACGAACACGAGGTGCAATCAGCGCCAGCGAAATGCGCGCTGCTTGCTGATGATGCTCAACTGATGTACGCCAGGCAATCCCTGCGAGGTGCGCACCACGACGACATCCCACAGAAAACGATCATCCCGGCGGCTTTCGGGGTAGAGCTCCTGATCCAGACGCAGAGAGGTGGCGCGCGTGCGATAGACCACTGGCTCAGCGCCGCCATCGGGCGTCCAAAGGCGCACCTGGTACCACTCATCTTCTCGGAGAATGCCCACTGACGTCCACTGGAGCACCGGCACCGTATCGTCACCCTCAATAACCGCGCCGTTGGTTGGCAGCAGCAGTCGGGTCTGGCGGAACGCCATGGTAACAGGACGGGTGCGATATGGGAAGGGCGTCGGCGTGGCGATGGCCTGCGAGGTGGCAGTAGGCTGAGGTTCGGTCTCGGTAGCTTCTGGACTGGGCACGGCCGTCACTCCCGGAATCACCAGCTCCTGACCGATGCTCAAAACCGCATTCAGTGAGAGCCCGTTGATCTGCGCAATGTCGGCCGAGCTCACCTGATAGCGCACGGCGATGCCACCCAGCGTGTCGCCCTGCTGTACCACATAGATCTCCGGGGCGGGCGTAGCCGAGCCGGCAGGCTCAGGGGTCACGACCACGGCAGTGACCGGCTCGCTTGTCGGGATAGGTGTCGCTGGTTCAGCCGTCGCAAGGACAACTGCACCCTCCGGCCCCGGGATAACCAGTTGCTGCCCCACTTGAAGAATGGAGCTGACCGAGATTCCATTGGCGGCCGCAATCTCGTCCATGCCCAGATCATACATCGCCGCGATGATGCCGATATGTTGGCCAGACTGGACGGCATGCACGCGCAACGTCGGAGCCGGTGTCGGCGACGGTGCCTCCGTAGGCGCTAGGGTAGCAGTGGGCACCCCTGTGGCTGTCGGCCTTGGGGTAGGCGTCGCCGTCGGTTGCGACAGCAAGCCAGCTCCCGCAGCACCTCCAGTCCCCAGTTCCGAGCCTAATGGAGCGATGCGGTCCGCGAGCGTGCCAGAACCAGCCGACAGCGTGCGCTGTGAGGTCACACCAACTGTGGACGTCGGAATCGGCGTTGACGTAGAGAGAGCAGTCGGCCTTGCCGTGGCAGTAGGTGTCGCGGTTGCAGATGGCGTCGCGGTCGGCTCCGTCATCGGCGTCGCGGCTGACGCCAGGACGGCGCCGGGCACGATCAACTCCTGTCCGATCCTCAAGACCGAATTGGCCGAGATGCCATTCTCGGCCGCGATGACCTCGGAATCCACCTGGTAGCGTACGGCCAGAGCGCCCAGAGTGTCGCCGGCTGCCACCACGTGCAACAGAGGTCCCGCGACTGCCACCGTTTCTGTGGTGGGCGTTGCCGTTGGAACTGCAGTCGCTGTGGCTCCAGCCTCCTCGCCAGTCGCGCCGGGCGTCGCCACTGGCGTGGGGATGACGATTACATCGCCGATGCTGAGCACAGATTGCTCGCTGAGGCCATTGGCCTCGATGAGTGCTGCCAGCGAAACGTCATACTGAACCGCAATCCTGCCCAGCACATCCCCTTGCTGTACAGTGTGTACCAACGGCCCCTGGGTGGGAACCAGAGTCGCAGTTGCGACTGCCGTCGCCGTCTCCATGGGCAGCGGCGTGTCGGCTTGACTCGCAGCGGAGGTCGCGGCCTCTGCCGGGTCTGCGGACAGTGCTGCCAGTTCAGCTGAACTGGCAGCCGTGGCGTCCCCCGGAAGAGGCGCTGACTCAACCCTGGCGTTGTCACCTGGAGACGAACTCTCGCCCTCAGGTTCGTTCGGAGAGGCCGCCGGCGGACCGATCTCAAGGGATGACGCAACCACGTTGCCCAGCGGCGTGACAGACGGTTCCGCTGCCTGGGCGATCTCGCTGCCTGCAGATCTTGCCCCCGTCGTGTCATCACGACCCATGCCGAACGGAAGGATCCACCAGACCAGCGCAGCCCCAAGAGCCAGGATGGCAAGGCTGGACAGTACCCTGGCGACGAGCGGGAGGGAGCTATGCAAGGGCGCGGCCCTTGAGGCTCCGCAGTAAGGGCACAGACGCTGCGATGCCATCAGGCTCGCGCCGCATACTGCGCAGATCTCTTCAGGTCTGCGATCCGCCTCCTGGTGCCCGCACACAGGGCAAAGCCTGAGGTTATGGGCGTATTTGGCACCACACTCGGTGCAGCGCTTGGCGTTCAACGTGGCTCGCAACTCGATCTACCCCAGCGTCCCGACAAGATCCAGATCGCTGGCGGCTTGTCGCAAGGCCGCAATGACCTTGGTGATGTGTTCGTTGCGCTCAACACCGAGCTCTTGCATCCCAAGCTCGATATCGGCCCGATTCACGCCTCGAGCAAAGGCCTTGTCCTTCCACTTTTTGGTAACAGACTTGGCCTCGAGGTCCAGAACGCTCTTACTCGGACGCACCAATGCCGCAGCGGTCACGAGCCCGGTGAGTTCGTCGACGGCGAACAGGGTCTTGGCCATCAAAGACGCGCGCGGCACATTCAGATAGGTCGCATGTCCCTTGACAGCTTCAATGATCTCCTCAGGCCACTCGAGTTGCTCGAGAATCGCGGCACCAGCCAGCGGATGCTCATCGGCGGTTGGATGTTCCTCATAATCAAAATCGTGGATCAGTCCTGTGACCGCCCACAGCTCTTCATCCTCGCCGTATTCCCTGGCATAGTAGCGCATGGCGGCCTCTACCGCCAAAGCGTGCTTGATCAAACTATCCGTGCTCACATGCTCGTTGAGCAACTTCCAGGCATCTTCACGCGTCGGTCTCACGACCAACCTCCTTGTATCCAGATGTTCTGTATCTATCCGCTGGCGCGCGCCAGCGCCTCTCGCTGAGCAACTAGCAACTCGGCGATCCCAGCCTCAGCCAGCTCCAGCATATCACTCAGCTGGGCACGCGCAAACGGAGCCCTTTCGCCCGTACCCTGCACCTCTACCAGCGTGCCCTCCGCTGTCATCACCACGTTCAGGTCGACCTCGGCACGCGAATCCTCACGGTAATCGAGGTCCAGTAGTACCACCCCATCAACCAGGCCGACGCTAACCGCTGCGATTGTATGACGCAGAGGGTTCTGCGCTAAAGTGCCGGCATCCACAAGAGCATTCAGGGCCTGCGCGACCGCAACGTACCCCCCGGTGATCGATGCGGTTCGGGTGCCCCCGTCGGCGCGCAGCACATCGCAGTCCAGCGTCAGGGTGCGCTCGCCGAGAGCCCTGCGATCCACAGCCATACGAAGGCTCCGGCCGATGAGCCGGCGTATCTCCTGGGTGCGCCCCGAGGTCTGCCCCCGCTCCCGGTCCGACCGCGGCACGGTAGCGTAAGGCAGCATCGTGTACTCTGCAGTCAACCATCCCTCGCCGCGACCCGCCAGCCAGGCTGGCACACCTTCGCTGATACTCGCGACGCAGATAACCTGAGTGTTCCCCACGCTGATCAGCGCCGAGCCCGCTGCCTGCGCGACGTAGCCGGTCTGTATGGTCACCGGGCGCAGTTCATCGTCGCGGCGCCCCGAGCGCACATACACAGCATCAGTCATCTTCGCCACCATCACCTGACACGTCGGGAGGAGAGTAGCTCCGGAGCGTATACCCCAACTTTGCCAACAACTCATCTTGCAGTTGCCACATGGCCTGTTGCGCCGCATCGGTATCGTGATCCATACCCATGAGATGCAGGCATCCGTGTATGGTCAGCAGCGCCAACTCCTCCGCACAAGCATGTCCCATCAGCCGGGCCTGCCTCGCCGCGGTCTCGCAGGAGATCACGACATCGCCCAGTTCGCGCTGCTCTTCCTCGGGCAAGATGAACCCATGGCCTTCGCGAGTGGAAAAAGACAGGACATCGGTAGGGGAATCGATCCCGCGGTACTGCTCATTCAGACGCCTGATGGTCGCATCGTCGACGAAAGTGATGGCGAGGCTTGAGCCGTCGGGTTGGTTCATGCGCTCCAGAGCGACACACGCGGCGCGCTCCAGGGCATGCGGATCACACTCTGGCTCCGTAACAGAACCTTTATCAACCGCGACGGAATACGGCATGCCGCTACGCCCCGGCCACCGCAGCATCTTGCTGCACATACGTCGGCTCTTGCCGGACCTGAAGCCCCGCGTAATAGCCTCGATAGCTCTCGGGAAGCAGCTCTGCGATGCGAATCATTACCTGATCTGCGTACTCCTGGAGTTGTTCCGAATTCGCCCTGCCAGCAAAAGACATCTGGAAGGGAGCGCCGATAGCCACGCTGCACGTTGGCCTTTTCAAACGCTTCCAGTCGCGCACCTTTTCCACGCCCCAGCACGCAACCGGCACAATCACGGCGTTTGTCCGAGTCGCCAGATAAGCGATCCCCGGCTTGGCGCGCTGCAGCACGCCGGTGCGACTCCGAGTGCCCTCGGGGGCGAGAGCAAGCGCTCCGCCAGCGTTCAGCACCTCCAGGCACGCCTTGAGTGCGGCCCGGTCCACTTCTCCACGACGGACATAGATGGTCCCAGCGGCCTTGAGGAAAAGCCCCACAAACCAGTGGTCTGCCCACTTGTCTGCAGCCATGACGACCACCTGGCGCGGAAGTGCCGCACCCGCTGCTCCTGGATCAAAGAGGTGCAGATGATTCATGGCAAAGATCGTGGCCCCCTCCGCGGGGACGTTCTCCAGACCGGTGACCCGATAGCGATACACGATGCGCATCAACACCGAGAGGATCAACTTTAGCGTCCGGTAAGCGATCGGGTGCGAACTGTGCGGGATGCGCTCTGCGCCTGACGGCATATGTATCCTTACCCCTCTTGACCAGAATCGGCGACCGCCCGGGAATCTCTCTTGACCAGTTTAGCATGGAAAGCCCTGTTGACAAGTCTGCAGAGCCGGTGCCTTGTTGACAGCCACGTCTGCAACAGACTATGCTCCTGGCACGATCGCAAGCATCTAGGAGGCAGTAATGGTCGCTCTTGGCAGCCGAGAGGAAATCATCCAGATCACGTCCGAATGGAAGGGGGATCGCTTCCCCGATGGCCGGCCCCGTGTCCCCGATGAGATCATCCATCGTCTGCGCGCGCTAGAGATCGTGACAGAGGAAGCCTGGTCTGTGCTCTGGCACCATGGCTACGAGCGCCAATTTGAGGGCAACTGGATCAATCTGCGCCCGGACAAGATCATGGTGGGACGAGCCGTCACCGCTACCTTTGTCCCGCACCGGCCGGACCTGCACGACTACCTGATGGACTATGGCCACGAGCAGGAAGGCCGCATCGGCGCCATGAACTCCTGGGTGATTGAGACACTCCAGAAAGACGATGTACCCGTCATCGACCTCTTTGGCAAGGTTTACAAGGGGACCTTTTCGGGGGCGAACCTGTCCACTGCGATCGCCACGCGCACAGGCGTCGGACAGGTAATCTATGGCGGCATTCGGGATGCACAACAGATCCTGGAGATCCCCGATTTCTGCACCTTCTGCAAGGGTATGGATCCCACGCCTATTCGCGACGTCACGCTGGTAGGGCTAAACACCCCCTGCCGAATCGGCGATGCGATCTGTCTGCCAGGAGACATCGTGATCGGGACCTGCACCGGGGTGCTTTTCGTGCCGCCGCACCTTGCAGAAGAGGTTCTTGAGCACGCCGAGCGCACCCACCTGCGCGAGGTCTTTTCGCACACACGTCTGCGGGAGGGCATCTACACGTCGAGCCAGATGGACACGCAGTGGACGCCCGAGATCAACGCAGATTTCGACCAGTGGCGCGCAGCACAGCAGATCGCGGGGGCCGACGCCATCGATTGGGAGAAGCGCACCCATGCCGAAGAGGCAGGGGCTGGCGAGGAGACCACCCTCTAGGCCGATAGACCAGAGTAAAGAAAAGCGGGGGCCATCGTGCCCCCGCTAGCCTTGTTCTATAGATGTGCCGTTGTGGCCGCACGCATCGAAACCCGGGTCTACTCCTCTGTGTGAGAACGCACCGCATGATCGACGAGGAATAGCCCGGCTGCCACCATCACGATGGCGATCACCATATTCGACCAGGTGGTGGCTCGCAGCAGTATCACGACCCCGAGCACACCCAGAATGCTTGCAGAAATGAGCGCCCGGCAGAACTGTTGCTGCCCTGTATCGAGCAGCATAACCAGGGCAAACGTTGCCGCCATCCCGAACATTATGACAGCTCGGCCGACTCGCTGGCGTCTGGCGACAATCCCGCGATGACCGCCGTCGTAAGCAGTACACCCCCAGGGATGAGCGCCCGCCACAGCTCACGGTGAATCGCAAAGATGGCGCGGAAACTGGCAGCCGGCCAGGCCAGAAAGATCGAGCCACCTCACCAGTCGCCCGTTGTCATTGTCTCGGCAGGGAATCATCGCAAACCAGTGCAAATGGCGTGCTGAGCCAAGCCGCGATCCCGGTTACACCCGTGGGCCAAAGTGTGAACCTGATGGAGCGGCCTCTTCTCTTGGCTCAGCCGCCCGGCTGTGTTACCATCGGGTTACTGACACATGTGGTCAGGCTACCGGACGCGCTCTAGGCGCGTGGAGGAAACCATGACCGTGCTTTGCAGGCCATGACCTGGACCAGGATTCTTGAGACGCTGGCGCGCGCCACGACAAGACTGGTTCCCACAGGCGCACTCGTGCTTGCCACGCTGCTGCTGCCGGCCGGCTATGCTGCACAGGCGCCTGTATCTTCGGTCGCTCTTGTACCCGGTGCTCCGACCCGGTTCGTGGAACTATCCGCGTTCACACTCGATGCAGACCTCGAGTGTTCGCCCGAAGGCTGTTCTCTGCTCGTGACACAGGGCTATCGATTCGCTAACTCAGACCGGATCAAGCCAGTAGAGCTCGTCCTTAGCCTCGGGAACTCTGGCGGAGAGACCCTTTCACCGGACGTCAGCTTTGACCAGGCGACCGATGCTGTCGACGCAACTACATGGTCGATGCGTCTCGAGCCCTCCGCCGCAGCCAGCGCCACGCTGTCCTATCAGATCCCGCTTGACGGAACCATGCTTCTCCATTGGGCGTGGGATCCAGCGTCAATCGAGGCCTGGGGTACCCCTGGCAGCACGCGTATCACCGTGTCCCTCCCGAATGCATTACTGGACGACGCCTTTCCGTCGCGACAGCCCGCCGGCTACTCCTTTGACGGGCATTCTCTGGAATGGTCGTACGAAGCTGCCCTTCCCGTGGAGCCACACTCATTTTGGATGATTGCCCCCGATGTCTGGGCTCGCCTTCAAGAGCTCGACCGAGAGGGAGCCGCCAGCGAACAGGCGACGCTGCTGATGGCGCTTCGTGCGGAAGCCATGGAGCGGCGGGCACCTCTTGGCGATCTCTACCCGCGAGCCCTCGGCGTGCTGCTTCAAGAACTGGAGCGAGCGCCCTCCACGGACACCTATCTGGCACTGGCAGACCTGTACCTGTCAAGGGCTGACGAGGTGGCCGATGACAACTACCGCCTCCTGTCCGCAGAGACGCTTCAGTCGGCGATGGACAACGGGCATGGGGATTCGCAGATACGCTCACGACTGGCAGACATCTATAGCCTAATGGCCGAGATCGCTCACGAGGCCGGCGATTCGACTCGGGCGCTGGAATATCTGGAGGCTGCCGCGGCCTGCAGCCAGACGGCGCAGATCGACGCGGCGACAAGGGAGCTGCTGACTCTGAGCAGGGCAGTGGAGTTGGCGGCGCGTGGCCAGGTGAGCGATAGCCTGGTTCAAATGGGGGCCACCCTCTCGCCGCGCGTACAGGACGCCTTGTACCGCTACGCTCCGCCGCTGCGCTCCGCCCATACCGAGATCGCGCTGGAGGAAGACAGCCGCACAGCGACCTATTACCTGTTGCTGTACCCCCCTGTCCAGGAAGCGAGCCGCGCCGCCCTCGACGCTCTGGCTGCGCAGGTGCGGTCTCTGGAGGGCTTGGAGGCAGATCTGCGGGACGTACAGGGACAGCCCTACGAGGTTGTATTGCAGATCACCGCCACCTTTGACGACCTCGCTCAAGAACGCCAGCGCCGCACTGCAATCTACTCCCTTGCCGGTCAAGAGCCCTCGTTCATCGCGGCCTTTGTCCTTGCGCCGTGGGCGCCCGCCGATCTGGATCTGAACGTGACCAGAAATCCCTTCTATGATCACTTTATCTATCAGGAGGAGCTGGATCTGAGCCTGGCGTCCTCGGTACGGGACGAGCAATTACAGTACACCGTGTGGCGCCTGCTTGAGGTTGCCGGCACGACACCGGCGGATGAGGCCGCCCGTCTCGAGCAGCAACTGACAGGCCTTGCACTCCGTGAGGAGCGCCAGATATGGGAGGATCTATCGGATTCGACCTATTGGACCTACCGGGTCGTGTTTCCTTCCCCGTCGCCGCTCGATCCCCTTACCTGGCTGATAGGCTGGGGGCAAGAGCGCCTATTGGCCATATCGCACCGGACCTATCACTGGGGTGCCATCCTGCAGGCCGTGCTCATTCTGGCTGGCGTTATCTTGATTCTCGGCGCGCTCGGCAGGCTGTGGCGGCACAGCCGGCGGCAGCGACGCTAGGTCGCGTCCCTCTTGAGGAAACAGAGGATCCTTCGTCAGCCATCCATTCGCAGAGAGATGCCGTAGCTGACCAGAGCAAAGACACCCGCGATTACAAACAGGACCGGGTAGCCAGCGGTTTGCACGAGCAGGCCGCCCAGCGTCGGCAAAAACTGCAGCGGGCCCAGAATGGTGTTGCTGAGGCCGATGTAAGTCGGGCGATCCTCGTCTGGAGCAATATCGTAGAGATACGAGGTGCGCGAGATATTGTCCGCGGAGATAGCCAGGCCCTGAAGAGCAAAGGGCACAGCGAACAGTACCCCCGCATAGGACGGCATACTCTGCCCCCAGATGAGCGACTTGAGCAGGGCAAAGGCCAGCACAGCAGCGGGCTCGAGGCCTCCCATCAGTCTGGCCACCCGAAAGGTCCAGAGATTGCCCTTCAAGCGACAGGTGCGCGCCCACAGCAGGTTCGAGAACATGCGCACCACCATGCGTGCCGACAGGTACAGACCGGACATCGCAGGAGATACCTGGAGTACCTCGGTGGCAAAAAGGATGTAGAAGGGATCGGCGATGCTCACTGTCGCCGTTGCTGCGCGCGCGACAATATAGCGCCGGAATCGACTGTCATTCCTCAAGAGCGACGGCGTGCGCGCCAGCTGCTGTTTGAGATCGATGCGAGTGCCGCGCGGAGCCCCCTGCGGTTCGACCACCACACTCAGCGCACTGATCGCCAGCAGGAAGGACAGACCCGAGATCCCCAGCAGCCACGCATAGTTCGTCGGGAACGGCAGCCGATCAAGGGAGAGCACATAGCCAATCAACAGCCCGGCTGCGAACCCGCCGATGTCGCCGGTAAAGCTGCGCACCGAAACCACGCTGGAGCGCTGTTCGGGGGGGACCATCCGGGCGACCAGTTCTGCCCGTGCCACAGCTGAGCTGCCGGCAGCGAGGCGGCCCACGACGAACAACGCAAAGAACAGCGTCAGCGTGTAGCCAGGCCGGTAGGCGTCATACTGCGCCAGCAGTACCGCCAGCAACAGATAGACAATGGTCCGAACAGCCTCGAGCATGCGCACCGTGGGCAAGAAACGGCGCAGCCGCTGTAAGGGCGCTGCCACAAAGAACTGGGGGAGAAGCCAGCCGAACAAGCGGACAGAAGGCACCAGCCCCGCCACAACGTGCGATCCACCCATCTCGCGAATGAGCAGAGGGAGCACGGTCGCCGGGTCCGAGAGAGTCATGCCACCCTCGACAAAGAAATGGTTGACGGCGCTCCACGTGATATTTCGCCGAACCGTCCGGGGCGAGTGCGGTGCTCTGGCGTCAAGGACGTGTTTATCGGGAGTCATAGGCAGGCATTATAGCAGTGTTGAGTTCAGCCCTAAAGCGCAGGGGCTGGCACGCGTTGTTTGACATCAAAAGTTCGCTGTGATAGCATAGCCCCAGTGTACAATGTACACTGGCTATGCTCATCAAGAGGGGTGGAGGGACCTGGCCCTGCGAAGCCCCGGCAACCTGACGGCCCACTACAAGGCTAGCTCATGGTGCCAAGTCCGGCAGGCGGTGGGAGCGCCTGGAAGATGAGTTTTGGCCAAATCGCGTCTCCCCTGTGGGAGACCTCTTTTTTTGCCCGGAGATCGGATATAGATGACGACGACCGAAAAGGCTGCGCCCTTTTGCCCTCGCTGGCTCCCCCTGATCACAGGGGGTCTTCCGCACACCGACGCCACCTCCGCATGGGATGCTCTTACTTTGCGTTTTCCTGAGATCCCCAGTTGGCCCCGCCTGCCCCGCCGCAGCAATCTGGAGAACATGTACACCCAGTACAGCGAGCGGTTCCCGGGTATCACTGTGGAAAACGGCGGCATTCTCGTCAATCGAAACCAGGATCTGGATAGTGGACTCGAGGCGCTGTACCTTGCCTATCTCGAGGACGACCTGTCCTATGGCGAGACCGGGGCAGACTATGCCGCGGCCCTGGATATGCTCCTGCAGGGCCAGGTCTCTCTTTCCTCCTCTTTGGCGGCCATCAAGGGTGAGATCACCGGCCCGATCAGCTGGGGGTTGACGATCGTCGATCAGGACCGCAACCCGATCCTATACGACGAGGTCCTCGAGGATGCAGTCGCCAAGCATCTGAGGCTCAAGGCCGCCTGGCAGGAGCAGATGCTGGCGGCCATCTGCCCGCAGACGCTGATGATCGTCAATGAACCCTATATGGCCTCGTATGGAACTTCTTCTCTGACGCTCGAGGCGCCTCAGATCAGGGAATTGTTCGAAGACGTGTTCGCCGGCCTGAGAGGTGTCAAGGGCATCCAGTGCTCGGGAACCACAGACTGGGCCTTGCTCATGCGCACATCCGCCGACCTTATTTGCTTCGACGCATATGATTATGTCGACTCGCTCGCTTCGGCAGCGGATGAACTCGGCCGGTTCATGGACCGCGGCGGTATTCTCGCCTGGGGTATCGTGCCAGCTGGCGGCGCGGCCCGCAACGAGTCGGTCGATTCGCTCGTCACGCGACTGGAGAACGGCATCGACCTCCTGGCGGAGGCTGGCATCTCGCGCGATCGGCTGGTCTCGCAGGGCATGGTTTCGCCCTCCGCCAGCCTGGCCGCTCTAAGCGTGCCCCTTACAGAGACCATTCTGGACCTAACCCTTGGCGTCAGCCACGACATGCAGGCACGCTACGGGCAGGAAACGCCGGCTTCTTCCGCCTCCGAAACGGATCCGCCTCCCAAGGAGCAATAGTATGACCATCATGGTTGTGGGCTCCGTCGCCCTCGACACAGTAGAGACCCCTCATGGCTCGCGCACCAGCGCTCTGGGCGGCGCCTGCACCTATTTCTCCACAGCGGCGAGCCTGTTCGATCGTGTGCGCATGGTCGGCGTTGTAGGGACGGATTTTCCGGCCGAGTACCTGGCGTTCCTCAAGGGTCGCAACATCGATCTGGAAGGGCTACAGATCGAGCAGGGCGACACCTTTTCGTGGTGCGGTCGCTATGGCCGCGATATGGGAAATGTTGAGACGCTGGAGACGTGTCTCAACCTTTTTGCGGACTTTCATCCTGTGGTGCCCGAGTCGTATCGCGCCAGCCCGTATGTCTTTCTTGCCAACATCGACCCGGACCTGCAACTGGAAGTGCTGGCTCAGGTCGAGCATCCCCGGCTAACGGCGCTGGACTCGATGGACTTTTGGATCTCGGGCAAGCGCGAGTCGCTCACACGCGCCATGGCGCAGGTCGATCTGGTTGTGCTGAACGAGACCGAGGTACTCATGTACGCTGGGTGCGACAGCCTGATGGATGCCGCTCAGGGAATCCTGGATCTCGGCCCCACGGCCCTGGTGATCAAGCGGGGGAGCGAAGGCTCCATGCTGGTGACACAGGGCGGTTCGATCGGCGAACGCTTTTTCGTAACACCTGCCTATTTGCTGCCCACCATCACGGACCCCACAGGCGCGGGCGACACCTTTGCTGGCGGCATGATGGGCTATCTGGCGCAATCGGGAGACCTGACGGTGGGAGGGTTGCGCCGTGCCCTCGTGTACGGCACGATCGTTGCATCGTTCACTGTGCAGGGATTCTCTGTCGATGCGCTGTGCAACCTCACAATGGACGATCTGGTCCAACGCTATAACGACTATCGCTGTATGACGCTCTATGATGATTCCACCTGTCCCGTTGCCGACTGGATCACGCGGCCACTGAGCCGCAATCTATAGTTGACACATACTGCACCGGGTGAGCGCCCGGCACCATCCACACTAAAATGATCATGCGAGAAAGGACCATCAAGTGACCGACTCTTTTGATGTTCGAGACCTGGGCCTTGCGACCGAAGGGGTTCAGCGCATCACCTGGGCAGAGCGCGAAATGCCCGTCCTCCGGCTCATACGCGAGCGCTTTGAGAAGGAACGCCCCCTGGCGGGTATTCGCATCTCGGCGTGTCTTCACGTGACTACCGAAACCGCCAACCTCATGCGCACGCTTCAGGCCGCCGGCGCCGAGTGCGTGCTCTGCGCATCCAACCCGCTCTCAACCCAGGATGACGTGGCGGCGGCCCTCGTGTCGCACTATGAGATGCCCGTCTACGCCATAAAGGGCGAAGATAACGCCAGCTATTACCGACACATCGCCGCGGCCATCGATCACCGGCCGCAGATCACCATGGACGACGGCGCCGACGTGGTTTCTACCCTCCACAGCACGCGGCGCGAGGCGCTGACGGACGTGCTCGGAGGAACGGAGGAGACCACCACGGGCGTTATCCGCCTGAGGGCGCTGCAACAGGACGGCAAGCTCGCCTATCCGATCATTGCGGTCAACGACGCCAACACCAAGCACTTGTTTGACAACCGGTACGGCACAGGTCAGAGCACTATTGACGGCATCATCCGGGCGACCAACACGCTGCTGGCGGGCAAGACGATCGTCGTTGCGGGCTACGGCTGGTGCAGCCGAGGCATCGCCTCCCGGGCGCACGGCATGGGCGGCAACATCATCGTCACCGAGGTCGATCCGTTGCGGGCCCTGGAGGCCGTGATGGATGGCTACCGCGTGATGCCGATGATCGAGGCCGCGCCGCTGGGCGACATTTTTGTGACCTCCACAGGCGACAAGAACGTCGTCGACATCCATCACATGGAGGTGATGAAAGATGGCGCCATGCTCGCCAACTCGGGACACTTTAACGTCGAGCTCAACCTCGATGCCCTTGCCAGGCGCGCCGTAGAGATCAGACATCCGCGTACCTTTGTACACCAGTATGTGCTCCCCGACGGGCGCATCATCAATGTGCTGGGCGAGGGCCGCCTGATCAACCTGGCCGCTGCCGAGGGTCACCCCTCCGCGGTCATGGATATGTCCTTTGCCAACCAGGCCCTGTCTGCCGAGTACATGATCCGCAACCATGCAGCTCTCTCTAATGAGGTCTATTCGGTGCCGGCCGAGATCGACGCCAGCATCGCCCGGCTCAAGCTCCATGCCATGGGTGTGAGAATCGACGTGCTGACGCCGGAACAGGAAGAGTATCTGAACTCCTGGTCGGTTGGCACCTGATCAATACAACCGCTCAGTCACAGTAGATGGCCGCTTTGCAGGGAGAAAGACACGATCTATGAATAACTTTATCCAGTCGCCACGGTTTCTTTTCACATCCGAGTCGGTCGCTGAGGGACACCCGGACAAAGTGTGCGACCTCGTCTCGGACTCGATTCTCGACGCCATCCTCGACCAGGACCCCTACGGCCGTGTCGCGTGTGAGACAGCCGTCACGACAGGCCTGGTACTGAATACGGGCGAGATCACGACCAAGTGCTATATCGACATACCCAAGATCGTGCGCCAGACGATCAGCGAGATCGGCTATGATAACGCCTCCACAGGCTTTGATTGCCTGACTTGTGGCGTGATCACATCCATCAAGGAGCAGTCGCCGGACATCGCCATGGGCGTGGACGAGGCCGCTGAGGCCAGGCAGGGTCAGATGTCCGATACAGAGATCGAGGCTGTGGGCGCCGGAGATCAGGGGATGATGTTCGGCTACGCCTGCACAGAGACTCCCGAACTCATGCCCATGCCGATCCAGCTTGCTCATGCGATCGTCAAGCGGCTTGCGCAGGTTCGCAAAGACGGCACGCTGCCATACTTGCGCCCTGATGGCAAGAGCCAGGTGACGGTGGAGTACCGCTACGGCAAACCGGTACGCCTCCACACGGTGGTTGTTGCCGCACAGCACGACGCCGAGGCCACACACGACCAGATAGAGCGCGACATCATCGAGCAGGTCGTGCGCCAGGTAGTGCCCGCAACCATGCTGGACGATCAGACCCGGTACTTTATCAACAGTACCGGCCGTTTCGTTATCGGCGGCCCCATGGGTGACTCCGGACTCACCGGCCGCAAGATCATTGTGGACACATACGGGGGAATGGTCCCTCACGGCGGCGGCGCCTTCTCCGGCAAGGATCCCACCAAGGTCGATCGCTCAGGATCCTATGCCGTGCGCTGGATCGCCAAGAATGTGGTTGCCGCGGGCCTCGCGGACCGTTGCCAGATCCAGATCGCGTATACCATTGGCGTGGCACGGCCCGTGGCCCTCAACATCGAAACCTTTGGCACCGGCAGGATCCCCGATGCAGCCATCGAGGAACTGGTCAACGCGCACTTTGATCTGCGCCCGGGTGCCATCATCCGCGATCTGCGGCTGCGGAGACCCATCTACAAGCCCACCGCTGCCTATGGTCACTTTGGGCGCACTGATATTGACGCGCCCTGGGAGAATACAGACCGCGCTGCTGCTCTCCGATCAGATGCCGGTCTGTAGCTTCTGTCCCTGATCATCGAAGGGGGGTGATGCGCGGCATCACCCCCCTCTGTCAATCTCGCGGCATCCCGTGCCTGCCGTACTCCGCCTCTCGCCGCAGTTCCGACTTGATGCGCCGATGTGCTCTGCTATAATCGGGACGTATTCAGGCGATAACGTGAAAACAGCAGATGCGAGGCACAGAGGATCCTGGCAGCAGGATATCCGCCTCGCACAGGACACGACGGCCAAAGGGGGCTGCAACTCTGCGCGCACTCATCACCGGCATCGGAGGGTTTGCTGGTAGCCATCTCGCCGAGCATCTGCTGGATGCCGGCCTGGAGGTCTATGGGCTGCTTTCCCCCCGGGGCACGCTCACCAATCTTGCGGGCATCGCCGAGTACTGCACCCTCGAGCGTGTGGACCTGGTTGACTATGGTCAGGTCAGGCGCGTCATCGAGGCGATCGCCCCCGAGGGCATCTACCATCTTGCGGCTCGTGCGTCGGTTCCGGCAGCCTGGCGCGATCCCGCATCAAGCCTGCAGAACAACATCCTGGCGCAGCTGAATGTGCTGCGCGCGGTGACCGATGCCGGCGCGTCGCCCCGTGTCCTCATCGTGGCTTCTGCTGACGAATACGGTCGCGTTCAGCCCGAGGATCTTCCTGTCGACGAGGATACGCCCCTTCGCCCAGTAAACCCCTATGCGGTGAGTAAGATCACCCAGGACTATATGGGACTGCAGTACCATCTGAGCCACGGACTGCCGGTGGTTCGAGTACGCCCCTTTAACCACGCGGGGCCCCGTCAGGAGACCGGCTTTGTCATCTCCGACTTTGCGTCGCAGATTGCGGCGATCGAGCAGGGCAAGCAGCCGCCCGTCCTGAGTGTCGGCGACCTGAGTGCCGAGCGTGACTTTAGCGACGTCCGCGACGTAGTGCGCGCCTACTATCTGGCACTGACGCAGGGAGAACCCGGCGCCGTGTACAATATTGGTACCGCAAGGGCCGTCGCAGTCAGCGACATTCTGTCATCACTGCTCCAATTGAGCATTACCCACGTCACTGTCACTCAGGATCCAGAGCGCATGCGACCCAGCGATATCCCGCGCATCGTCGCCGATTGCTCGCTGCTCCGCGCCACCACCGGTTGGGAACCGCAGATTCCGCTGGAGCGTACGTTATCAGACACGCTAGACTATTGGCGCACACGCCCTTGACCTGTTCGACAATCGCATACTGAACAAAGGAGCGCTCTATGGCTAAACGAGCCTTTATCACGGGCATAACCGGACAGGACGGTTCCTATCTGGCCGAGTTGCTGCTGGAAAAGGGCTACGAAGTGGTTGGCATGGTGCGGCGGAGCAGCATGCCCAACCTGGGACGTATCAGCCCGATCATGGACAGGATCACACTCGTCAATGGCGATCTTCTGGACCAGGTGTCGCTGCTGCACCTCCTGCAGGAATACAAGCCTGATGAGGTCTACAACCTGGCCGCCCAGTCCTTTGTGCCGACCTCCTGGGACCAGCCCGTCCTGACGGCCGAGTTCACCGCGGTGGGCGTCACCCGTGTGCTCGATGCCATGCGGATGGCGGTTCCTAACGCTCGCTTCTACCAGGCTTCCAGCAGCGAGATGTTTGGCAAAGTTCAGGAGGTACCACAAAAGGAGACCACCCCGTTCTATCCACGCAGCCCCTATGGCGTTGCCAAAGTCTACGGGCACTGGATCACGGTGAACTACCGGGAGAGCTATGATCTTTATGCAGTATCGGGCATCCTCTTTAACCACGAGTCTCCTCGGCGCGGCATGGAGTTCGTGACGCGCAAAGTGACCCATGCTGCTGCTCAGATCAAGCTTGGCCTGGCGTCCCGCCTGCCCATGGGCAATCTGGACGCGCGCCGCGATTGGGGCTTTGCCGGGGATTACGTCCAGGCGATGTGGCTGATGCTGCAGCAGGATGAGCCCGATGACTATGTTGTGGCGACCGGAACGCAGCACTCGGTACGGGATCTGCTCCGCGTCGCTTTCGACGCGGTGGATCTCAACTATGAGGACTATGTAGAGATCGACCCGCGCTTTCTCCGGCCAGCTGATGTCTATGAGCTGATCGGCGATGCCACCAAGGCCAGAACCAGGCTGGGCTGGGTACCCAGAGTCACCTTTGAGGAATTGGTGCAGATGATGGTCGAAAGCGACCTGCGTCTGCTGCGAGATCAACGTTAGGGACGCGCACCATCGGTGCGGTGCAATCATGGCTAGGGGGTAAGATGGCCAGGACACAGATCAAATTCGGGACCGACGGCTGGCGAGCGGGCATAGGCGAGGACTATACCTTTGAGAACGTGCGTTACTGCGCCCAGGGTACCGCCGATGAACTCATCGCCGACGGAACGGCAAGCAAAGGCATGGTTGTCGGATACGACACGCGCTACCGCTCGGAGGATTTTGCCCGCGCAGTAGCCGAGGTTCTGGCCGGAAACGGCATCACGACCTACCTGTCGACCCGCTTTATGCCTACGCCGGTGCTTTCCTATGCGATTCTGCCCTACGAGACGGCCGGTGGCATCTGGATCACGGCAAGCCATAACCCGTCCACCGACAATGGGTTCAAGCTGCGGTCATCTTATGCAGGAGCCGCTGCACCGCAGACCCTTGCCTCGGTGGAAAAGCGCATCAGCGCGGCGCAGGACGCAGAGCGCGTACAGACTATGGACTATGACGCCGCGGTCAAGAAAGGATTGATCCAGCTCATCGACCCGGCTGTTCCCTACCTCGAGCAGATCGCCAGGCTGGTTGACCTGGATGTTCTCAAGGGTGCGGGCCTGGATATTGTCGTGGATCCGATGTGGGGCGTGGGACAGGGATGGTTCCCCAGCCTCTTCGACGGCGGCAAGACCAGGATTCACGAGATACACAATATCCGTCACCCTCTCTTCCCAGAGATGGCTCGCCCCGAGCCGATTGCTGACAACCTGACTACCCTCTTGCGAACCATCCCAGAGCTCGGCGCGGATGCCGGCATCGCTTTTGATGGCGATGCGGACCGGGTCGGATTCGCCTCAGAAAAGGGCGAGTTTGTAAACCAACTCCAGGTCTACGCCCTGCTGGCGCTGTATCTGCTCGAGTGCAAGCAGCAGCGCGGGCCACTGGTGCGAACGATCAGCACCACTGCCATGGCGAACAAGCTCGCAGCGCGCTATGGTGTCCCGGTCTATGAGACGGGTGTGGGCTTCAAGTACGTCGCCCCCAAGATGCTGGAGGTCGACGCCATCCTTGGTGGCGAGGAGAGCGGAGGCTTTGCCTTTGCGCATCACATCCCCGAGCGCGACGGCATCCTGGCCGGGCTCTACCTGCTCGACCTCATGATCCGCCTGGACAAGAAACCCAGCGAGTTGATCGATTATCTCTACTCGCTGGTGGGTCCGCACTATTACAATCGTATCGACGGCCGCATGGAGCCCGAGGACCGTCCTGCCGTCATCGAGCGGGTCCAGGCAGCGCGCCCGGCGACCGTGGCGGGCCTCAAAGTCGAGGAGATCGACACCCGGGACGGGTTCCGGTACGTCCTGGAGGGTGGCGACTGGCTGCTGATCCGCTTCTCCGGAACTGAGCCGGTAATCCGGGTATATTGCGAGACCACGCACGAAGACCGTCTCGATGACATCTTGCAGGCCGGTCTCGAGATCGCGGGTCTCAAGGGATAGGGCATGCTCTTTGACACTCACGCCCATCTGGATTCACCGCGCTTTGAGGGCGATCCCGGGGGTGCGATCGAGAGAGCCAGGTCCGTTGGGGTCACGCGCATCATCACCTGTGGGACCGACGCGCAGACCAGCGCGGCATGCGTGAGCATTGCGCATGAGTATACGGGGGTGCACGCCGCCGCTGGCATACACCCCCATGAGGCGCACACGATCTGCGACGCGAGCGGAACGCTGGACGTTCACCGCAGTGAGAGCTTTTTCAGGCAGATACGCGAATGGGCGCCAGCCCACGCCATCGTTGCCGTCGGCGAGATAGGCCTGGACTACCACTATGACTTTTCACCGCGCACAGCCCAGCGAGCCGTCCTGGCAGCACAGCTGGCGTTGGCCTCCGAGCTCGGACTGCCCGTGATCATGCACAACCGGGAATCTGACAGAGATCTCCGGAACGTGCTGGAGCAGGCCCGGAGCGATCTGCGCGGCGTGCTACATTGCTTTATGGGAGGGCCCGAGCTCGCCGGCTGGGCGCTTTCGCGAGGTTTCTATCTGGGTATCGCGGGCCCCATCACCTTCAAGAACGTCGACGATCTGGTCGCGACGGCAAAAGAAGCGCCGTTGGACCGCCTCTTGATCGAGACGGACTCGCCCTACATGGCGCCGCACCCGCACCGCGGCACCCGCAATGAGCCGGCTCTGGTACGCTATGTCGCTCAGCGTCTGGCCAACATCCGCGGCATGGAACTGGAGGAGTTGGCAGAACGCACCACGGCAAACGCAAAACGGCTGTTCGGTGTGCCCTGACATGGCCGACATCGATATCCTGATCGTCAGCTGGAATGTCAGCGAGCTCCTGGCGCGCTGTCTTCAGTCCATTCTCGATCAGGAGGGCGCAGAGCCTCCTGTCGATGGGGTGATCAGGGTCGGGGACCATAAGATGCGCATCCACGTCGTTGACAATGCGTCATCCGATGACACCGCAGACCTACTGCGTACCAGGTTTCCATGGGTACATCTCATAATCAGCGAGAGAAATCTGGGATTCACCGGCGGCAACAATCTGGGGTTGGCCCGTGCGCACGGTGACTATGTCCTGTTGCTGAATCCTGACACAGAGCTGGGCCCGGATGCCATTCTGGCCATGTTGCAGCCTCTTTTGCGTGAACCCCGTACGGGCATTGTGGGCCCGCGCCTGACATACGGCGATGGTACGCCTCAACCGTCGCGGCGTCGCTTTCCCACGTTTCCAATGGCACTGTGCGAGAGCACGCTGCTGGAGCTTTGGTTCCCTCGGAATCGTTGGGCGCGCGCCTATCGGATGGAGGACGTCCCCGATAATGTCGAGCAGCGTGTAGACTGGCTGACGGGAGCGTGCCTCCTCACCAGGCGTATCATCTGGGATCAGATCGGCTTGCTGGATGATCGCTTTTTCATGTATTCTGAGGAACTGGATTGGTGCAAGCGTGCAGCCGAGGCGGGTTGGTCTTGCCTGTATGTCCCTGACGCACATGTTGTACATCACGAGGGTCAGAGCAGCGGGCAGATCGTGGCGCGCCGCCACTATCTCTTCAATACGAGCAAGGTGCTGTACTGGGAAAAGCACCATGGCAGCGCACAGGCGCGCCTGCTGCGATGGTTCTTGCTGGCAACGTTTGCGATCCAGCTGGTGGTTGAGAGCATCAAATGGTTGCTCGGGCACAAGCGCGAGCTGCGTCGCGAGCGTATCGGCGCCTACCGGTGGCTGCTTGCGACCGGGCTACGCCGCCCGACAGACGGTATAGATGAGGTGAGGGCATGAGCAGAGCACTGCGCGTCCTGATGATCTCTGGCGAGTTCCCCCCCATGGAGGGTGGCGTCGCCGACTTTACGGCCATAGTCGGCGAGAGGCTGGTGGCCCGTGGAGCAGAGGTGCATGTCCTGACTTCCACACAGGCCAGCGGCGGCGCTGCGAACCACGCTCCCGTCACAGTCCACGCGCATATGGACGACTGGGGATTCAGGCCGCTCTATCGAGAAGTGCGAGAGCTCGTCACGCAAATGCAGCCCGATGTGATCAACATTCAGTATCAGACTGCGGCCTACGGAATGCACCCGGCGGTGAACCTGCTACCCCGCTTTTCGCCGGATGTGCCGGTTGTGGTGACGTTCCACGATCTGCGCGTCCCCTATCTCATGCCCAAGGCCGTCAAGTTGCGGCGTTGGGTGAACGTCGATCTGGCCCGGATGGCCGATGCCGTCATAGCGACCAACGCACAGGACAGGGCCGAACTGCAGCACCTGTCGGGCATCAAACGCCTGGAGACGATTCCTATCGGTAGCAACATCACCTACCACCTTCCGGAGGGGTACGATCGCGCCGTGTGGCGCGGGCAGTGGGGGGTGAGCCAGCGCGGCGTGCTGCTGTGCTTTTTCGGTTTCCTCAACGACAGCAAGGGAGCGGTGGAGCTGATTCAGGCCCTCAAACAGCTGCGCGATGATCAGATCCCGGCCTGCCTGATGATGATCGGCGGCGCGGTAAGCTCCAGTAACGCCTCGAACCAGCAGTATTATGATCTGGTGCGACACACGATACAGGAACTCGGGCTGCAGGATGACGTGTTCTGGACGGGCTATCTGCCAAACGACCAGGTCTCAGCCTCGTTCAAGAGCTCTGATATCTGCGTGTTACCCTTTGCCGATGGCGCATCCTTCCGTCGTGGCTCCCTAATGGCCGCGCTCACGCACGGCGTTGCGATTGTGAGCACCCATCCGCAGGTTCCCGTACCAGAGATCGTCGATCGGGTGAACATGTATCTGGTGCCACCAGAGAGTCCCGACGCCCTGGCGCAGGCGATACGGGACATTATCGCGCATCCCGAACTGCGTGAAAGACTGCAAGCCGGTGCGCGGGAACTATCCCGCCTGTTCGATTGGGATGGAATCGCTGACCGGACACTCCAGTTGTACGGCGAAGTCGCGGCAGCGCGGCGCGGCCGGACCAAATCTTGAGCGTGAGAAAGGCGCCCATGCGGATCCACCAAAGTGGCCTTCCCACGAAAAAGAGTTGGGATGCAGACCGCTGGTGGTTCCTGGCGCTTTTTGCCGCAGGGCTGATTCTCCGGCTGTACCACCTTGGCAGCCAGTGTTTCTGGTTTGACGAGGCCCAGACGCTCCTCATTGCCCGGCTCCCATGGGACGAGATCGTTCAGCGTGCCTACCGCCCTCCCATTTATCACTATTTGCTGCACTTCTGGAGCGCTATCGTGCCAGACACTGAATTCTGGCTCAGACTGCCCTCCGCCGTCTTTGGAGCGCTGATACCTCCGCTCATGTACAGGCTCGGAGCCCGCATCTACAATCGTCACGCGGGGATCATGGCGGGCCTGTTTACAGTGTTATCGCCTGCGCTGGTGGCCTACGCCCAGGAACTGCGCATGTACAGCCTGCTGGCACTGGAGTTTGCCCTGCTATGCTGGTTTTCTTCGCAGGTGCTGCCTGCCCGAGGCTCACGACTAAGCTCCTGGGTAGGCTATGTACTCGCGACCATTGCTGCGCTGTACACCCATTACTTTGCGCTGCCATTTGTCCTGGCCCTGGGCCTGTCAGGGCTGCTGCTGACCGTCTGGTGGCGGCACTATGACACACTGCGACGCTGGATTCTGGCCCACCTGCTTGCCGGATTGGCCTTTGTCCCCTGGCTTATGGTCGTATTGTCGGGTCGTGGCGGTACAGAGGACTACTTTGCGGCCGAAGTGAGCCCGATACTGGCCGAGGTTCCTGGAGTGCCGGCCTTTCTTCACCGCCTGTGGCTCTTTTTCACAACCGGTCCCACGACCAGCGATTCACAGATCGTGCGTACCTGGGCTCTCGTTGCAGCCTCGCTCTTTTTCCTCGCTGCCGCGTTCATCACCGGCAGGGCCCTCGTGCATCTCTGGAAGGAGCGCCGATCCCGGACACTGTCAAACGGATCCACCGCTGATCTTGTTATGTCACTTCTTATCGCGATCCCGGTCGTGTTCGCCGCGGTGATGTACTTTCTGAGGCCAGGTACGGTACACCCGCGCCATCTGATGATGCTGGCCGTCCCATTTAGCCTGTTGTTGGCGCGGGTGGCCAGCCTACTTTGGCGCCGGCGCGATCAAGCCCGCCTGCTCACCACCGGCAGTGCTGCGCGTATGGCATCTCTCCTCTGGACCGGCGGGTTTCTCGGCCTGTTCGTCGTTTCCGTCGTGCTGTATTTCACCGATCCGGCGATGCAGCGTGCGAATGTCCGCGAACTGGCGAATGAGATCGAGGCGCGCACCGGCAAAGGTGATGTGGTGTTGCTCCCCTACCAGGATTATGCCTTTGATTATTACTTTCAAGGCCCCGCCACCAGTCTCTATCTCGAGACACGCGTCGGAGATCGCGATCTACTGACATGGGTGCTTCCGCAAATGCAGGAGGCTCAACGAGCTGTGTTGCTGCGCTGGGTTCACACCCTCTCTGACCCGCGCAACGCCCTGGACTGGTTCCTGGAGGCCAACGGCACACTGGTCGCGCGTTTTTGGTCAGCCGAACGATGGGCCAGCGTCTATGCGCTCGACAGCGAGCTTTATCTGCCTGAACTTGACGACAGGAATATCTCCTTTGGGCCGGTGCAGCTCACCGGGACATGGATACCCGAAGAACTGCCCGCGGATGAGATCCTCGCCATAGCGCTCTCATGGCAACTCGTTGGGGACACGGAAGATGATCTCAAGGCCTCGGTGCGCCTCATAGACACCGGCGGACAAGTGGTGGTGGCCGACGATAGGGTCATTCTGGGCGAGCGGTCGCCGGTTGGCACCAGTCAGTGGAAGCCCGGAGGCGAGGCACACAACTACTATCTCCTTGAGATTCCGCCTGGCACCGCGCCTGTGGCCTACCGTGTGGCGGTCACTGTCTACAACGAGTCCGGTCCGTTGCCTGCTCGTGAAGAGGCGTCATCGGTGGGGATGCAGGTAGACCTGGGCAGTATTATGCTCTCGCCACGTACCGTACACGATGCGACCCTTCCCGAAGGCGAGAGCCTCACTATCCTTGATCAAGAACTGGCAGGTGGTCTGCAAGTGGCGGCGATCGGGCCGCTGCCGCCATCCCTGGAACCGGCCCAGCCGCTGGATCTCACGATATACTGGCGTTCAATCCGCGACCTGCCGGCACTCGAGCCCGCCATCGTGCTGGTGGACCAGAGCGGGAACCTGGTGGCAGAAACCGCTGGCACTCCGGTCTATGGTCAGTATCCCACCAGCCAATGGGCCGCCGGGGAGCTGGTAACGGACCGTCGCACGCTGCGCACCGGACCGGAGGCCGCTCCAGGATTGGTGAACCTCTATGTGCGGTTAGGTGACCAGCAGGTCCTCCTCGGGCAGCTGGAGATCACGCCCAGCGAACGAAGCTTTGCTGTGCCAACTCCCGAGAAGCCCCTGCAGGCGACGTTCGACCAGTGGGCTCACCTGGCCGGCTACAGTCTCGACCCCGAGGCCGTCCGCGCTGGAGGTCCTCTCGCTGTAACGCTTTTCTGGCAGGCACTGGCACCATCCAGCGGTGCCGACTATACGGTGTTTGTTCAGCTACTTTCACCCGAGGATCGCGTCATTGCACAGCACGACGGCATGCCGGCGGCGGGCCGGTGGCCGACAGGGACCTGGGTGCAGGGCCAGACAATAGAGGATCGGCACGAACTGGTCTTTAGCGACGGCGCGTACGCTGGCGAGGCACGCCTGATTGCCGGTCTCTATGATGCTTCCACGCTGATCCGCGTACTCACCGCAGAGGGTGCCGATCACGTCGAGCTGGGGCGCCTGATCATCCAATGATTGGTGTACCCGACCCGGCCACACCTGGACGGGGGTTTCGTCGCCTAACCCGCAGCGGTCTATAATGACCCCTCGAAAACCCCAACACGAGGCGCTCACATACATGTCAGACCAGGCGGAAGAAAAGCGCACAGCCTTTGGCTCTTGCACCAGACGAGATCATCTGATTGTTGCCGTTACGTTACTGGCCTTTGTCGTGCTGGCTGGGCGGTATGCCCTGGTCACCCCGATCTTTGAGATGCCTGAGGAGCCATGGCATCTACGTCGCATCGCCCAGACTGCAGCCAAAGATCTGCCGCCTGGCCACGCAAGCTGGGCGCAGGCGCCTGAGGTGTCGTCGGTACAGGTGCAACCGCCGCTCTACTACTGGCTCGGAGCGGCGCTGGTGCAGTTCTTCGACTGGGACTCGGATCTCTCGGTCTATGAGCTTAACCCCCACGCCCGCCTGGCAAATCTCTACGGAGTCACCAATCGTAACGCCATGCTGGCCAGGGTTCCCATCGCGCCAACCGGCCCGCTGAACCTGTCTGTGCTGGTGCTGCGTCTGCTCTCTGTGCTTTCGGGGGCCGTGGGGCTGCTTTTTGTCTATCGGCTGATGCTGGGCTTTACCATGAGGCGCCGTTGGCTCGCCTGGACCGGCGTACTCATGACCGGCTTTTTGCCGGGGTATGCGTTCCTCCACAGCGGCATCGGTCCGGCTGCTCTGGGATCATGCTTTGGTCTTGTCGCTGCCTTTCTCGCCATGCACGTGGCACAGCAGGCTCAACCCCGGAACCGCGACAAGTCGCTGGCCTTTCTGTTCGCTGGACTCGCCGCGATGACGATATGGTGGGGGTGGACGGCAGTGGTCCTGGTGCTTGTCGTCCACGCCCGTCAGCAGCGCGGATCAGGGGTTGGAGACGCACCAGATGCGCGGGGGATGTCCCTGCTTCGGGCGCTGATGGTGGCAATGGCCCTGGTTTGGCCTGCTCAGTTGTTGTTTTCGAGCGCTTTGCGCACGAGTGCCAGTATCTGGCAGACCGTCACCGACATGAGCCTCACTGAACGACTGGACATGGCGCTACGTGCCTATTGGGGCTTGTTCGGGTGGCTCAACATCCCGGTAGATAATGCGTACTACACTGCTGTCGGTGTTGCGTTCATTCTCGGTGCAAGTGGACTCATCTTGCGGCTCATTCAGTGGTATTGGAGCATGCCATCCCGCACCAGTCTGTCGGAGGCAATCGGCGAGCACCTGCGTCCATGGCAGATTGTTGCTATCCTCTGGGCACTGCTGGGCGCCGCCGTGGCCGTAATCCATCTGTTGAGTCCGGCCCGTCTCTTTCTAGGCACAACATTCCTGGCACTGGCGCCCTTTGTGGCGCTCTTTCTCGTGCTGGGGATGGATGCGTGGGTGCGCACCTACGGTGCCGCGCTGACCGGTATTGTAGCCCTCGTGTCCATCGCCATGACCGTGGTGTCACCCGGTCTCTATGTGCAGGCTGCGTACAAACCACCGGTCCGCCTGGCACTACCGCAAGTCCCTTTCGACGTTCGCCCCCTCGACGTATCCTACGGCGATAGCCTGTACCTCGTTGGCTATCGACTGGAAGAAGAGACCGTGGCTCCGGGTGGGTACCTTCCGCTGACACTGTATTGGCTTGCGCGCAGGCCCATCGATAGCGACTATACCGTCAACGTGACCGTGCTCGGCGAACAGGATGACATGCTTTCCAGTGTCTTTACCCGGGCCGGATCGGGCTTGTTTCCGACGTCAATGTGGACACCCGGCGATGTCGTGGTCCAGGACATCATCCTCGCGATCGATGCTGATGCAGAGATACCTGTTGCAGGGGCGATCGGGCTCACGGTGACGGACGACGCCACGGGACAGGTACAGCAAGCCACAGATCCGTCGGGTGAACCCTTACCGTCAGTCTTGCCGGTGACCCGGGTCCGCATTGGGGCCGACAAGTTGGTGGCATTTCGGCCCGCTCATCTGCTGGATGTCAGCTTTGATGGTCAGATGACTTTGACGGGTTATAGCATCTACCCCGCGACACTACACGCAGGCTGCGACATGGACGTCACGCTCTACTGGCGTGCCGAAGGCCCGCTTCTCTACGACTATACTGTCTTTGTGCACCTGGTCGACAGCGTCGATACGATCGTCGCTCAGGGCGACAGCCAGCCACGGTCGGGGAACTATCCCACGGGACTATGGTTGATGGGCGAGCAAGTCAGTGACACGCACGCCATAGCGGTGCCGGCTGACGCCGTGGCCGAAGATCACTGGATCGAGGTGGGTATCTATCGGCTGGACACAGGTGAACGCCTCTTGATCAGTGGTCAAGATGAAGTCCAGGACCACTACCGTCTGGGCCCCTTTACGCTTTCACCATCCGAATAATCTTACGTGTCCCTTGACAATATAGTATCCTGGGCTAAGATTATCTCAGGTATCGTTTGATAGTTTGGTGCCTCATCATGGAGGCTGCGATGGCACATCCTATTACAAGCCGGTGCCCGATCTGCGGCGATGCGTTGTATGTATCGACGCTGCACTGCCCTGCCTGCGACGCCACGATTACCGGCCACTTTGATCTGGGCGCTTTTGGCAGGCTGTCGCCAGAGCAACTGGCCTTTGCAGCGCTGTTCATCCGATGCGAAGGCAAGATCACCCGTGTACAACAGGAACTGGGCATCTCGTACCCAACAGTCAGGAACAGGCTGCAGGACTTGATTCAGGCGCTCGGCTACCCAATTGGCGAGGCCGCATCTCGCACAGCAGAGGAGCGCAGGCAAATCCTGGATCGACTGAGCACCGGGGAGCTGACCGCCGATGAGGCGATCGAGCTGCTTACGAACAGGTAAAAGCCATGGCCGTACTTCTCGCGCGTCAGGCGCGCAACAAGGCCCCTATCCGGCCGTTTCGTTTGGCTCATGATCTGCCCGCGCTTGCCGATCTGGTTGAGGTCAGCTTTGGCGAGGACTTGTGTCGGACCAACAGCCAGATCGTCGTCGAGATGCGCGATATGGCCAGCTGGGGGTTGACACTGCGCCTCCTGGCCATGCTTGGCTCCCCATATAGAGGGCTCGTGTGGGAAGAAGACGGTCACATACTTGGAAACATCACCATGGTGCGCGAACGTAAGGGCATCTGGTCACTGAGCAATGTCGCGGTCTCGCCCGAGGCGCGCGGGCGGGGTATCGCCTCGGCACTCCTCGATGCCGCTATTACCAGTCTGCGGGACTCGGGAGCGCAGCACCTCACTCTGCAGGTCAGGCCGGAGAACCAGATTGCCGTCGGCATGTATCAGCGCCGCGGCTTTGTGTCCATTGATCGGATCGAAGAGTTGTTCGTGCATGCTGATCTTTGGCCCGTAAGTATCGGGCATCCCTCGAATAGCGTCGTCATCCGGCGACCGTCGCGCCAAGACGTACCGGGCATCATCAAGCTGATCAATGAGTCCAGGTCTGAACTTGTGCGTCAGTTGGACGACACCCGGGATGAGCAGTGGCAACGGGGCACTTGGCGCGCCGCTGCGCGCGCTCTGGGAACAAGCCTGAAGGGACAGCAGCGCATAGACCTGCTGGCAGTGTCTGATGGTGTGCCCCTGGGCGTTGCCTGGGCCACGGTGCGCCTTTTCGGCCTGGCACACGAGATCGGGCTGTATGTATCCGCGGGTAACCATGGACATGTGGCCGAGTCTCTCCTGGACCGTCTATTGGCTGAACTGGCCCCCTTGCCACGCCGCGACCTGCACGCATCGATATCCGCGTTGCAGCCACAGACGCTGGAAGCGTTCCATCGGGTTGGATTCGAGACAGTTCGGGTGTTGGATCGCATGGTACACACGCTGGGCTAGCCCGCTGGAGTACCGCTTTCGCTGCTGGAGGCAACATGAGCATGGATGCAGAACGGCTGCAGATTCTCAAGATGGTGGAAAAAGGTCAGATCACAGCACAGGAAGGTGCCCGGCTGTTGGAGGCCCTGGCGGGGAACAGCACTGAACGCACCAGATCCTCGCGACCGACTTGGTTCCGGGTGCGCGTTACAGATACTCGCACAGGCAGGCGCAAAGTCGACGTCAATATCCCGCTGAGCCTGGTTTCTGTAGGGATGCGACTGGGCGCGCGCTTTGCTCCCGAGGTCGGCGATGTAGACATCCCTGACCTGCTTCGCCAGATCGAAGAGGAGGGAATGCAGGGCAGAGTGATCGATGTAATGGATGAGGAAGACGACGAACACGTCGAGATCTTTGTCGAGTGAGCGAAGGCAGGTGGTCCCGAAAACGCCGCTCCCATCGCACCTCGGCAGGTCGCTATCTCAGCCAGGCGCAACAGCAGCCTTCCGAGCCCACCCGCATTCATGGAGGGCAGTCCTCCTCGCAACGACCCCCCGGAGGCTCCCGGTTGCCTAGCGCCTGATCCGGCGCGCGCCGCTCACCCACTCCCGAACCGCGGCACTGCGCATGATGCTCTTGACTGCAAAAGCGATTACGCCTAACCCCACCAGGATAAAGAGCAGGCCCCGCACCGGACGCGGGATAAACTGCAGCGTCAAATAGTATACAAACTCGGGGAACGGCTGTATGCGATACAGATGCGTGAGCAGATAGGCGATTCCGAGGCTGAGCCCCAGCGAGCCAAAGGTCAGAAAGAACAGCCAGCGCGCGATATCGGAGCGTTGCACACGCGTGCGTCCGGTCTGCTCAGCCAGCTCCCGGGCGAGAGGCGACAACAGCGTCATCGACGCCAGCCGATCGATATTGGCCGGCAACAAGAGATCGGAGGGCACAGCAACTGGCTCCTCGCGACTCGAGCCGAGTTGCCGGGTGATATCCTCCTCCACCTGAATATACTGTACCGCCGTAATCAAGTCTGCGGCCACCGGAAAATCGCGCTCAAGGTCCGCTCGACCAAACACCTGTTCAATCGACCGGTCGCCCAGGATCACGATCGGCCGCACACCCGCCTCTCTCGCCGTGAAAACATCTTCGAGCGTGTCAGCGAGCAGATAGCAGCTCTCAGGTTGCAGCCCCAACCGCGCCACAGCCGACCAGACCAGGCCGGGATACGTGTCGTTTTGCGCGTCATCAGCGGGGGTGCCTGTGCATCGGATGGCTGCATCCACGCGGCCGCCACCCGCCTGCAGCTGTTTGGCCGTTTCCATCAGCAGCTCAAACGCCGGCTGCTCCTCGTCTTGCCCCTGGCGCTCATTCACAGCGCAGAAAAGCAGGATCAGGACCTCATCACTACCCAGCAGTCGCACCGCCTCGATGGTCGCTGGCATGAGCTTCCAACCCGGAGCCGGATCCGCCAGGTCGATATCACTGTCACGCAGCAGGCTGGCCTGGTGGATGAATACTGCCTTCATGGTGCGCCTCTAGACCCCGTCAGCCATGGGATCGGAATGATCTGACACCTGGTCGCCATCTGACGCCTCGTCGCCGTCTTCCGCAGTCTCCTCATCCGGGCTTTCGCCGGGATCCTGGTCGGACTCGGTGTCATCGCCTCCGTTGCCCTCCCGAGTGCGCGATGAGGCGCCGTCCACGATCTCGCCGTCGTTGCCCGCCGCGAGGAGTCGGGGCTCGCCGGACACCAGCAACTCGTCTACGTCCTGACCATCCATAAAGCACTGTCCGCGAAACAGTCCGCCCTCGTCGATCATCAGCGACCCTACGGTGACCTCACCAAACACCCGCCCGCTGGAGAGGATCTCCAGGCGTCCGGCCGTCTGGATGTTGCCCTGAATCTGCCCCCATACCTGCACCGCGTTGGCGCGAATATCAGCCACCACCCTCGCTGACGGGCCGACGACGAGGTTACCCGCCGTCTCGACAGTCCCTTGAAGCACGCCGTCTATGCGGATATTACCATCAGACTTGAGCACCCCCTTCAAGTTGGTGGTGCTTCCCAGAACAGTCTCCAAGCCCCCAACCGCCGCGGTGGAACTCTCTTCACGCCTGAACAGTGGCATCTCAGCTCTCTCCTCTACTACTCTGTGGGTCGACCTCAACACGGTGCCCGGAGTCGCGCCGCGGGATCAGCCGCCCGCTATTCTCTGTGGTCTTTCTGCGCGATCCGCACTGCCTCTTGCTCTTCAGCGCTCAACGGGCTCGATGAGACCCAGTCATTCAGCGATCGCACATACAGGCGGGTGGCCGTGCGCCCGTGCAGGCTGCTCATCACCAATCCCCTGCCCTGGTCATCAGCCAACGCCAGGGCGACGGAATAGTCTCCACCCATGTCATCAAAGGGATTGTACCGCACCAATCCGATGTGTCTGACGGCGCTGGCGCTCTCTGAGAGCAAACGTTCGTATTCCAGCTGCAACTGCTGGATCTGCTCTGTGTTCTCGTGAATGCGGTCAACATGCCTCAAAAGCACGTCGCCCATCCCCTTCTCGTTTGTGCCTTCCAAGAGTCGCATATAGCGAACCTCTAGCTCCCGGTGGCGCCTGCGCTGGGCGACCAGCGCCACGGCCAGACCGATCAGCCCCAGATAGGCGATACCCAGACCAATGGTGAAGAGAATTTCGATCTGACTCAAGACTCCCCCATACGTGCCAGGATGCGGTCTACTCGGGTGCCTGTGCCGTGACGAATAAGACGGTACGGCTCCAGGCGAGCGTCTTTCCCGCGACTGCGCTCACCAGCGCCGACTCAACCACCCGCATCTCGTCGTCGTTGAGTGAACGCCGCAACATCTCCCCATAGCCGGGCCGGCCATCGCGACCGGCGCCAAGCCAGCGCTCTACCTGAGACCGCGTCACCAGCATCTCAGAGATTAGTGTGCGCTCTTGAACCCGGCAGTTAGCCAAGTGCGCAGACTGGAGCGCTTGCAGGAGATCCTCAGGGCCCCAGTTTACCACAGGATCGTCAGGGCTGCTATACATCGCTTCCTCCGCCTCTTGCCACCGTGCAGCCACCTCTGCGGGCAGCGCCGCGGGCTCTACCAGCCGGTAGAGTCTCTGGCTGGCCCTGGGCAGGCGCTCCGCCAGGCTTACCGTGCCGTGCGAGGCCAGCGCGTGTTTGAGGACAGCCACATGCTCAGCCCATTGATCTGAGCGCGACAGCACATTTCGGCCGACAATCACATCAAACTTGAGACCCGCTTCGGCCTGGTCCGCCAACAGCGCATCCAGCGCGAGCAGCGTCCCGACCAGGACCGTGGGACGTTGCAGTTCCTCCAGCCTGTCAGCCTGATCACGCAACGCTTGCGCAAGGGATGCATCGGCCTCCAGCGACCAGACCCCGCCCTCCGGGGTTCTGCGCAGGGCCTCCCAGGTCAACAGGCCGCTCCCCGCGTTGACATCCAACACCGTGTGGAAGCGGCGCACATCCAACCCTGCAAAGATCCCCTCTCTAATATCCTGCAGTCCTCGGGCAGAGCTATCGATGGTTCGCGCCAGCCACCGTTCCTGACCGGCCCTCTCCGGCGTGTAGGTGAGCAACTCGTGGGCGGGACTATCCTCCTCCAGCGCGGCGGCCAGCTGCGCTTCGCGCCGGCCCACGACCCGGTCCTTGATGTCCTTCTCATAGCCCTGATCGCTCGGGCGATAAAAGACCTTGCCCCGCAGCGAATCGGGCAGGTACTGCTGCTCTACCCAGTGGTCACGATACGCGTGGGGATACAGGTACCCCTCGCCATGCCCAAAGCCCTTTTTGTCACGACTGGCATCACGGAGATGGGCAGGAACGGCATCATCTCGCTCCGAGCGCACAGACTCGAGCGCCTCATAGTAGCCCATCGTGGTGTTCGACTTGGCCGTGGTTGCGAGATACAGGGCGGCGTGCGCGAGATGGAACTGCCCTTCCGGCAGTCCGACCCGCTCAAAGGCTGCCGCGGCCGCCTGAACCACGACGAGAGCGTTGGGATCGGCCATGCCGACATCCTCGCTCGCAGAGATGAGCATGCGCCGAAAGAGAAAACGAGGATCTTCACCGGCATGGACCATCCTCGCCAACCAGTACAGTGCAGCATCGGGATCTGACCCTCTCAGCGACTTTATAAAGGCGCTGATGATGTCAAAGTGATAATCACCGTCCCGATCGTACAGCACGGCACGCTGCTGGATAGACTCCTCGGCCACGGACATGTCCACGACAATCGTGCCCTCTGCGTCCGGCGGCGTGGTCTCGATGGCCAGCTCCAGCGCGTTCAGTAGCGAACGGGCATCGCCACCTGCCACGTGCACGAGGTGATCGAGGGCCGCCTGCTGCACCCTGACGCGGCGACTTCCATACCCGCGTTCGACATCCTCAAGTGCGGCGCGGGCGACCTGGCGCAACTCATCTTCCGTCAGCGGAACGAGCTGGAAGACACGGCTGCGGCTCAGCAGGGCTGAATTGACCGAGAACCAGGGGTTCTCTGTCGTGGCTCCGATCATGATCACCGTGCCGTTCTCCACCCACGGCAGCATGGCGTCTTGCTGGGCCTTGTTCCAGCGATGAACCTCGTCGACAAACAGGATCGTGCGCCGGTTGTAGAGCGCCCGCTGCTCCCGCGCCTCAGCGACCACTTCCCGCAGCTGGGCCACACCCGCCAGCACCGCGTTCAGCGTCACAAAACGCGAGTTGGTCGAGTTCGCAATGACCCGCGCCAGCGTCGTCTTGCCAGTGCCGGGCGGCCCGCAGAATATGAGCGACGAGATCTGGTCCGCCTGAATGGCCCGCCGCAGCAATCGACCTGGCCCGACAACGTGCTCCTGCCCAACGAATTCATCCATGGTACGCGGTCGCATACGCGCGGCCAACGGCGCCTCGCGCTCGATCTGTTCCTGCCGGCCATGCTCAAACAGGTCCATACGGTCCTTCCTCGCGGCACCAGGTAGTCTGCGACCAGGTTTCGGTCAGCGTCGATATCCTGATTCTACCCCCAACAGTGACGCTGTGAAATACGCAGCTTGTGCCCGGAATGGGCCTTGCCAGCGGTTTCCAGGGCCATATAATGCGCTGGTGCGCAACGAAAGGAGGCCGGGTAGCGTATGGTATATGTGGCCATGGACGAGGAGCAAGGGCATGCCACCCGGTGCTGAGTTCATCTTGAATGGCATCTGCCACCGGTATCCGACCCATACACTCGTGTATGGTGGGCAGACCGCACTGCTGTGCGCCCGTTGCACGGGGATGTTCTGCGGCACGTTCCTGATCCTGTGCCTGCTCGCAGCAGCAGGGGAGCAGCGCCGGGCAGGGAGCCCACCCTGGTACGCGCACAGTGTCTGTCTGGGCCTTGTTGCCTGGTGGGCCGTCGACGGTATCAATGCGGCAGCCTATACCTGCCTTGGCGGTCCGCTGCTCTATGAGCCCACTAACGGGCTGCGTCTGTTTACCGGGATTGGCATGGGATGGGTGCTCGCGGTCGAGCTCTGGCCTGTCGCTGTACAGATATGGGGAGCAGACACAGAGTCGCTGTCCGCCATCGAGCGCCCAGCGCATCTGATTGGGCTCCTAACGATCGCGGCGCTGACGGGGCTCTTGCTCCTGAACGATCGGCTACCCTGGGCGCTGGTGGCGGTCTGGACCTGGCTGGGGATCACGACGCTGCTGGTCGGTGCCAACAGCCTGCTGCTGGCGCTCGTGGCGGGAGTGACCGGTGCTCGCATGCACGGCCACAGGCTGGTGATGATCCTCGCAGGGGGACTCGTGCTTAGCCTGGTCGAGACGGGCGGCCTCTCATTGCTTCGGCGATTGGCGGGCGCCTGACGCCTATCAAGCGCATCAGGGCGCTACGATGCTTGAGCTGCGCCGCCGGTACAGGTATACTCGAGACAGGATTCAACCCAGTTTGGCCAGGAAAACGCAACGGGTAATGTGGAACACGGGTGCATCAGAAGGAGGTCCGATGGATATTGGCAAAGCATTCTCCTACGTGATCAGTGACAAGGATTGGGTGAAAAAGGTCGTCATCGGCGGCATAGTTGGCATTGTCCCGATCGCCAACCTGATCGTCATCGGCTATGGCCTGCGCGTCCTCAAGAACGTGGCCCAGGACGATCCCCAGCCGCTGCCGGAGTGGGATGACTGGGGCGGCGACTTTGTGAAGGGCCTCATGGTCACGCTCGCAAGCCTCATCTACTCTTCGCCAGCGATCGTGCTCTCTGGCATTTTTGCGTTGATAGGCGTATTCACCGGGAATATCTCCGGCGAAGTAGAGGGCGTGTTCACAGCGCTCATGGTCTGCTTCAACTGCCTGGTGGTGCTATGGGCCCTGGCTGTTAGCCTGTGGATGCCGGCAGCCATGGTGAACTATACCGAAAAGTGGTCGTTCGGTGCCATGTTCGCGTTCGAAAAGATCTGGACGTTGATCTCGGAGAATATCGGCAACTATGTCACCGTACTGGTAGTCATGCTGCTCGCAGGGATTGCCGCCATATTCGGGTGGATCGCCTGCGTCATCGGTGTACTGTTCACGCAGTTCTACGCACAGCTGGCGAGCATGCATGTCCTCGGTCAGTTTGCCCGTGAGGCTGGCGGGCCCGGAGTGGAGTGAGCCAACTCAGGCGATCCACTCTCCATACGCGCTTCCGCGAGCGGCCAACAACAACATAGACCAGAGTTCGCCAGGAGAGAGGGTTCGTGCCCTCTCTCCTGTCTTTCCCCGCAGACTCCTCAACTCATCGTCTTTCGGCCATCTGATAGCAAACCGACATGCCGTGACAGTTTCTGACAGTAGGCCTGGTCTACACTGTCGGCATGGAAACCACTACCGGCGTCACGTCCCCAACCGCCCAGGGTGAAAGCAGACCATACACCTCTCGCCTGAGCGGCCTGTATCGGCTGCCACTAGAGGAGCGCATCGCTCTTGTAGCGTCGGTGGCTGGCCTGGATGCGGCCGAGGTAGCCGTTATGACTGGTCAGGGCACTGAGGCACTTGAGAGGGCAAACGCGTCGATCGAGAACGCGCTTGGGGTTGTTCGGTTACCTCTGGGCATTGGCACAAACCTCATCGTCAATGGTCGCGATGTCCTGGTGCCCATGGCCATAGAAGAACCCTCCGTAGTTGCTGGGCTGTCCAACGGCGCGCTGCTGGTCCGTGAGACCGGCGGCGTTCAGGCCAGCGCCGACGCCTCGGAGATGATCGGGCAGATCCAGATCTATGACCTGGATGATCCCGTGGCTGCCCGCGCACGCCTTGTGGAGCACCGGGACGCGCTGCTGGCACTCGCCAACGGGACCATGCCAGGCATGGTGTCACGCGGCGGAGGAGCGCGAGACCTCCAGGTACGCCTGATTGAGACCGCCATGGGCACCATGCTGGTGACCCATTTGACGGTGGATGTTTGCGATGCCATGGGCGCCAATGTGGTCAACAGCGCTACAGAAGCGCTCGCGCCAGAGTGTGAACGACTGACCGGAGGCCACGCGGGTCTGCGGGTGCTGAGCAATCTGGCGACACGCCGTCTGGCACGGGCGACCTGCCGGGTGCCCGCCGCACGACTCGCTTCAGATGGCCTGGAAGCAGAGCAAGCAGCACGCGCCTTTCTGGCGGCACAGGCGCTGGCCGATGCCGATCCGTACCGTGCTGCGACGCACAACAAGGGCATTATGAACGGCATCGACGCTGTGGCCCTCGCCACCGGCAACGACTGGCGCGCGATCGAGGCAGGAGCACACGCCTGGGCAGCACGCAGTGGTGCCTACCAGCCGCTGTCGACCTGGGTTCGTGATCCCGATGGAGATCTGGTGGGAAATATAGCGTTACCCCTGGCGGTGGGCACACAGGGTGGCGCCGTGCGGGCACACGCAGGGGCACCGGTGGCCCTCAAGATCATGCGTGTTCGCCATGCGCGGGAGCTCGCCGAGATTATGGCTGCGGTGGGCCTGGTCCAGAACCTGGCTGCCCTCAGGGCCCTCGCCACGGAGGGCATCCAGCGGGGACATATGCGTTTGCATGCGCGTCAGGTCGCCCTTGCTGCGGGCGCCGATGGGCCCGAAGTGTACGACCTGGCAGAACGCTTGGTTACATGGGGTACTATGTCGCTCTCCAGAGCGCAGGCACTGTTGAAGGAGTTGCGCGGAGAATGACCGGATTCTTGAGGCGGTCCCGAGCCAGATGCGCCACGTTCTGGGAGGCAACATGCTGATGCGGCCTCGCCTCAAGGTCGGCATTGCCGGCTATGGCGCCTATGTGCCGCGATACCGGCTCCCTGCCTCAGAGGTCAACCGCATCTGGCACGATGGTCAGGACGCAACGCCGATCACGGAAAAATCGGTTCCCGGGCCAGACGAGGACACGGTGACCATGTCCATCGAGGCCGCACGCAATGCTCTTGCGCGGGCAGCGATCGATCCCGAACTGATCGGCGCCGTCTGGGTTGGTAGCGAATCACATCCCTATGCCGTCAAACCTACCTCGACTATCGTCGCGCAAGCCATCGGGGCGGTGCCCAACACCCTGGGCGCGGACTGGCAGTTTGCCTGCAAGGCGGGCACAGAGGCGCTGCAGGCCGCCGTCGCACTGGTGGGTTCCGGGATGGCGCCTTACGCGCTCGCGATCGGCATGGACACGGCCCAGGGTCGCCCGGGCGACGCCCTGGAGTACACTGCCGCTGCCGGCGGGGCTGCCTATATTCTCGCCCCGGCGAACTGCAGCATCGCCATCCTGGAAGGATCCACCTCGTATGTGAGCGAGACGCCCGACTTTTGGCGTCGACCGGGAGCGCAGTATCCCGAGCACGCGGGACGGTTCACCGGCGAGCCGGCATACTTTAGGCATGTAGAGACCTCGACCCGTGCCCTGCTCGAGTCGCTGGGATATGTGGCGTCGGATTTCGCCCATGCTGTTTTCCATCAGCCGAACTCGCGATTCCCCGCCCGTGCCGCGCGCGAGCTCGGTTTTGATGGTGACCAGATACGCGCCGGGATGCTGGTCGATCGCATTGGTAACGCCTATGCGGGATCCTCCATGCTGGGACTGAGCGCCGTGTTGGATGTTGCCGCCGCCGGCGACCGGGTGCTGCAGGTGTCATTCGGATCCGGAGCAGGCAGTGACGCCTTTGTTTGGCGGGTCACCCACAGGATCGATGAGCGCAGGCGCCAGGCACCCACCACTGAAGCATACATTCAGCGACGCAAAGAGATCGACTATGCCACCTATGTCCGCTACCGTGGCAAGCTGAGTAGATAGGGGAAGGCATCTGTGAGAGAAGTGGCGATCCTGGGCATCGGGCAGACTCCCGTGAATGAGCACTGGGAGTCCAGCCTGCGCGACCTCGGGTACCAGGCCTTGCAGGCCGCGTTGGACGATGCCCGCGTAGCAGCGCCACAGATCCTCATCGTCGGGAATATGCTCTCCGGTGCTCTGGCGAGTCAGGAGAATCTCGGTGCCTTGATCGCGGACTATGCGGGCCATCGCGGTATAGAAGCCCTCAAGGTCGAAGCTGCCTGCGCCAGCGGTGCGGCTGCCGTCCGCCTGGCTTCCATGGCTGTGGCAGGAGGGGCGTTCGACGTGGCGGTAGCGCTGGGCGTCGAGAAGATGACCGATGGCCGCGCTGAGCAGGCGACAGCGGCACTGGCCTATGCCTCCGATGCCGAGTATGAAGCGGAGCAGGGGCTGTCTTTTGTTGCGCTCAACGCCCTGATGATGCGGCGCTACATGCACGAGTACGGCTACCAGCACAGCGATTTTGCCGGTTTCGCCATCAACTCGCACCACAACGCGAGCACCAACCCGTACGCGATGTATCCGCACGAGATCACCTTGCGGCAGTTTGAGAATGCGCGGTCTGTTGCAGAGCCGATCACGATGCTGGACTCGTCCGGCATCGGCGACGGTGCCGCAGCGGTGGTCCTGGTACCCCTTGATCTCGCCCTGCAAGTAGCGACCCACCCTGTCATCCGCATTGCGGCATCAGCATCGGCGACGGACTCTGTCGCGCTGCACGATCGCCGTGACCCGCTGTTTCTCCAGGCCGCCTTTGACTCGTCTCAGCGGGCATTTGCCCAATCGGGCACAACGCCAGAGGACATTGACTTTTTCGAGTTGCACGACGCCTTTACGATCATGTCGACCCTGTCGCTGGAAGCCTGCGGTTTTGCCCCTCGTGGCCGAGGCGTCACGCTGGCGATGGAAGGCCACATCACGCGGCAGGGCCGCCTGCCCATTTGCACGCTGGGTGGCCTCAAAGCGCGCGGGCATCCCGTGGGCGCTACCGGTGTCTATCAAATCGTCGAGGCGGTACAGCAGCTTCGCGGCACCGCCGGCGCGAATCAACTCCCCGGCGCACGCCTGGGAATGACCCAGAACATTGGCGGCAGCGGCGCCAACGTCATCACGCACATACTTGAGCGAACGAACTGAGCACAGGAGGTATCCAATATGACTGGTCCATCACAGTGGCGCAGACGGCAGCAGCGACTCGCAATGGTCGGGGAGGTGTGCCCCCATTGCTCGGCCAGACTGTTCCCCCCGAGAGATGTCTGCCCGTATTGCGGCGGGCCTGCCAGGATCAGCTATGCCATGGGCGGTCGCGGGACGGTCTACTCCTATTCGCGCGTGATGGCGGCCCCAGAGGGCTTTGACAACTACGCCCCGTATTATGTCGCGCTGGTCGCGCTGGATGAGGGGCCTCTGATTACCGCCCAACTCACCGACATTGACCCGGACGATGTCCGCATCGGGCTTCCCGTGGAGATGGTCACGCGCGTCATGCGTCAAGATGGCGAGCGCGGGCTGATCGACTATAGCTTTAAATTCCGCCCGATCCTGGAGCGTGTGACAGGTTAGCCTTAGCGCACAGCCGGTCCCGCAGCCCTCTGGCGGCTGCTGCATCCATTGCGCGCGTCCCTACGAAAGGTATAATGGGGGCGCGCGTGACTATTGAAGGAGCCTGCCATGTCTCAACAGAACGATCAGCAGACACACCTACCCTACGCCTTGCAGACGATCCCGGGATACTATAGCTCCCAGCCCGGCATTCAGCTCGGCAGCCAGTTCTCTTCGAGCGCGACCGACGACGACCTGACCTTTGCCCGGCAGCTGGGCATCGAATGGGCGATGGTGAACGTCGATGAGCCCGAGCTGCACACTGCGGAGGGCTATCGCGCCATCAGATCTCGCTTTCAGGCTGCGGGCCTGCGCATCTACCGGCTGGCCAACCATCGCTGTCACAATATGACGTCGGTGACGCTCGGACTGCCCGACAGGGATGAGCGGATCGCGGAATATCTGCAGTACATCCGGAACCTGGGCGCCGCCGGTATCCACTACTCGACGTATGCCCACATGGCCAATGGCATCTGGAGCTCAGGGCGAGAAACCATACGGGGCGGCGCAGAGTCCCGCAGCTTTCACATCGATCAACCGCACACAGGCCACTGGATCGGTGAGACCTTTGAAGGCCCTCTGACACATGGCCGTGAGTACACCGAAGACGAACTCTGGGACAACTATGCCTACTTTATCCGACAGGTGGTGCCGGTGGCGGAAGAGGCAGGCGTACGCATCGGCATCCACCCGGACGATCCCCCTGTGTACCCCTTGGGCGGCATTCCCCGGGCGATCTTTGGAACCTTTGAGGGCTACCGGCGGGCGATCGAGATGGCTGCCAGCCCGAATATCGGCGTGTGCCTCTGTGTCGGGTGCTGGCTGGAAGGCGGAGCCGCCATGGGCAAAGATGTGATCGAGACCATCCATTATTTTGGGTCGCGCCGCAAGCTGTTCAAGATCCACCTTCGCAACGTGACTGCCCCAATGCCGGAGGGCTTTGCAGAGACCTGTATGGACGCCGGCTACATGGACCTTCTGGAAGTCATCTCAGCGCTGCACGCGGTCAAATTCGACGGCGCGATCATCTCGGATCATCTACCCACCATGGTGGGCGGCCGGCGTGC
>ENA-OSEO01001149-OSEO01001149.1-sediment-metagenome-genome-assembly--contig:-NODE-1149-length-52565-cov-9.600671_pt1 | contig 52565 bp, 33 predicted proteins | sample MGYA00237883_ERZ534232 | MGnify/ENA metagenome assembly ERZ534232
TATTCGAAGGGTGTTCCCGGGTCAAATATGCCAATGATGCAAACTTTAAATTAAATATGTTTTTAAACTGGACTCATATATTATTTGGCAACAATGTTTTGACAGATTCACAGAGTGACCATAACAGGCTTCAAAATTCTGTGGTCAGTGACAATCTTGTAGTACCGGAGTAATTTGTTAATGGGCTTTTTACTTATTTTTTTAACCTTACTTAATCTCTATCAACCTGCCGGCTGATGATAAGTTGTTGATAAATAATTGAATTCTCACAGGCTTAACAGTTAAGGAATATATTATATTTGACAAATTTAGTCAACACAAAAAATGTCAACACTGGGACTGAAGTTAAGAGATATGAGAGAAAAAGCAGGATTTTCTTTGAGAAAAGTTGCTGTTGCCATTGACGTTGATGTGGCGATATTGAGTAAAATGGAACGCGGAGAGAGGAAATTCTCAAAAGAATTAATTCTAAAATTAGCTAACCTTTATAATGCCAACTCAGACAAACTTGTCATTGATTTTTTGAGTGAAAAAGTGCTGAATGAATTAGAAGATGAAGATTTTGGTCTTGAAGCATTGAAAGTTGCTGAGAAACGGTTAAAATACAAAAAATATAAAGATGACTAAATAAGATAAGAAAAATACGACAACTGTTTTTATTATTATGGTAATATTGTCCGGATTTATACCGAATCCGGCAACTGCCCAAAAAGATATGAGCCGGCAGGAGTATCTTCAACAATTGCTCAGAGTTTTACCTGAAGATCACTATACTTCTCCTGAAGATCACCAGCCGGGAGCGTCCAATCCGAGGGTATCACCAGAGGATTTCACATGGGGTGACTGGCAGAAAAGAACAGGTGAGCTGCCCCCTGATTTTGATGAGCTGCCTTACCGTCAGTTTCTCCCTGATCCCCTGATTCTTGATGAGGGAGGTAAAAATATTCCCGTAAAAACAATTGAGCAGTGGAACTGGAAACGTGAGGAGATCAAAGAACTTGCTCAGTACTGGATCACAGGAACAGTTCCGCCCCCTCCTGGTAACATTATTTCAGAAGTTACGGATGAGAAGATGTGGGGAGAAGTGACGGAAAAGACTGTTTTGCTGAGATTTGGCCCTGACCATAAGGCACAACTGCATGTCAACCTGCTGATACCTCCGGGAGAGGGTCCTTTTCCTGTGTTTATGTGTCCCTGGAAAAAGGATCGGTACGACTGGGTGCAGGCAGCAGTAAGGAGAGGGTACATAGGATGCAGGTTTACAGCTACTGATCCCAGATACGGATACTCCGATGACAGTGAGGCCTATGAGGATATCTGGTGGCCTGATTATGATTTCAGCACACTGATGCGTTGGGGATGGGGTGCTTCAAGGGCAATAGATTACCTCTATACACAAGACTATGTAAACAGGGAACAGATCGGACTTACAGGCCTGTCAAGGAATGGAAAAATGTCACTCTGGGCTGCCGCATTTGATGAACGAATAACAGCAGTAATACCCATCAGCGGGGGAACCGGTTCGGAAGATCCGTTTACATATACTAATGAAAAGTATGATAATGAGTCTATTGCTGAGATAACAAGAGGATTTCCTTACTGGCTGCATCCACGACTCAGATTTTTTATTGGCCGGGAGAATAAACTTCCGGTTGACCAGAATCTGCTTATGGCTCTGGTGGCACCTCGTGGCCTTATGCTTACATCTTCGATATTTGAGGACCAGGGTAATCCCTGGGGCATCGAACAGGCATATTTGTCGGCAAGAAAAGCGTACGAATTTCTTGGGTCAGGGGATAAAATCGCCATCGACCTGCGTCATGGACTTCATCCCCCGGCTGCCCGGGATATGGAGAGGTATCTTGACTTTTTTGACTATATTTTTGGCCGCGGGAATATTAAACCGGGAAACAAACTGTATTATAATTACAGTTTTTCGAGATGGCTTGGATTGAGCGGAGAGATGGTTGAACCTGATGATTTTTCTGTCAGGAGTATTGATGACCTGCTTAAAAGTCGGGCCGGCACCACAATTAAAGATATCACTGCATGGGAAGTAAAGAAAAAGGATATCAGGGAATGGATTAAATGGGGACTTGGAGATGAACCTCTCTCGCTTGCCCCGGGGAGTCAGCCAGATTATATGCGCAGTATTGTTACAAGACCCCGGATCTCAGAGGAGGCAGTCTCTCAGCCGGTTGGATTCGGCACTCTCTATTATCCCAGGTCGTCTGTGAGTGAGCAGCCTGCCAAATCCAGATTACCGGTTATAATATGGCTCCACGAATATGCTTATCCGACGGGTTATGGCAGGAGATCCCAGCCGCTTATCAATGATCTTCTTGATAAAGGATTTGCTGTCTATGCTATGGACCAGATAGGATTTGGTACCAGGATTGAAGAGGGCCGGCTTTTTTATGAACGTTTTCCCAACTGGTCTAAAATGGGACGTATGGTGGCTGATGTTCGATATGCCGTCGATGAACTATCGGCGATTGAATTCCTGGACAATCAAAAAATATATACAGCAGGTTATGCCCTTGGTGCAACTGTGGGATTATATAGTGCAGCTTTGGATGAGAGGATAGCAGGTACCGTTTCAGTTTGCGGTTTTACGCCGATGCGAACTGATACAGAGGGCAAAACTGCAGAGGGTATCTACGGATATTCCCATATTCACGGGTTAATGCCGCGACTGGGCTTTTTTGCCGGATCTGAGAACAGGATACCTTTTGATTTTGATGAAATCATTGCTTCTGTAGCTCCCCGTCCGCTGCTAATTATTGCACCGTCATGGGACCAGTATTCTGATATTGACGATATTAGGGAGTGTTTTGACGAATTACAAAATGTCTATGAACTGTATAAATCAAAGGATAAAATTGAATTATCTGTTCCGGATGATTATAACCGCTTCACTCCGGAAATGATGGGTCAGGTTATTGATTGGCTGACGGATCAAAAAAGGAATAAGTAACATCTCGGTAATTAATTGGTAAAAATGGGTGATAAATTTTTTTCGACAAATGATATAAATAAATTAACTTGATTTTTAATTATTTACAAAATACAGAAATTCAATCTTTAATAAAATTCACCTGTAAACATTAATAATTTTGAAATTTAAAAGAGACTACCAACGTGATGATGCGAAGTTATAAGGGTTGCCCTCTGTCCCTGGTTTTGCGGGAATGACTGGTGTCAATTTTTAAGAAGTTTTGAATACCAGTATTAATTTGTATAATATATTTAGCAAATGATCAAGATGAAAGAATTACGCATAAAACTGTGGTTTATACCAATTATTATTATTCCACTATTTTTCTCCGGTGTGGTTTATGGGCAGAAAGATATGACCCGCAAGGAGTATCTTGAGCAGCTTTTGAAAATACTGCCGCCGGATGTCACTGTTGCTGCCGGCGACCAGTTGCCGGGAACACCTCCTGCCCGTGTCTCGCCCGAGGATTTTACCTGGCGCGACTGGATTAACCGAAGCGGTGAGCTTCCGCCTGATTTCGACAGTTTGCCCTCGCTCCCGTTTCTTCCCGATCCCTTGATCATAGATGAAGGAGGTAAGAATATTCCTGTCAGCACCATGGAACAGTGGAAGCAAAAGAGGGAACAGATGACATGGGATGCTCAGCACTGGATCACAGGAACCGTTCCCCCGCCTCCGGGGAATATTGTTGCTGAGGTGCTGGAAGAGAAAAAGACCGGCCCGCTCACCGAAAAGACAGTTTTATTGAAGTTTGGCCCGGATCATAAGGCGCAGCTTCATGTAAACCTGTTGATGCCTGAAGGTGAAGGGCCATTTCCTGTGTTTATTTGTCCGTGGAAAATTGACCGGTACGACTGGGTACAGGCTGCTGTCAGAAGGGGATATATCGGTTGCCGCTTTACTGCAACTGATCCTAAATACGGGTATCCCGACGACAGTGAGGCTTATGAGGAGATATGGTGGCCTGAGTATGACTTCAGCACAATAATGCGCTGGGGATGGGCAGCGTCAAGGGCAATTGATTATCTCTATACTCTTGACTTTGTGAATAAAGAGCAGATAGCCCTGACCGGTCTCTCAAGAAACGGTAAGATGGCATTGTGGGCAGCAGCTTATGACGAACGGATAAAGGCTGTAGTGCCCATAAGCGGTGGCACAGGAGGTGAAGACCCTTTCCGTTATACAGCGGATAAATATTATAATGAAACAGTTGAGTTGCTGACAAGGGTACGTCCCCACTGGTTGCATCCCAGGCTTCGTTTTTTTGTCGGGAATGAGAGTAAAATGCCGGTTGACCAGAATTCTTTGATGGCTCTGGTTGCTCCCCGCGGATTGATGCTGACTTCATCAATAACAGAATCGGCTGGTAATCACTGGGGCATTGCACAGGCATACCTGTCGGCAAAAAAGGCTTATGACTTTCTGGGTGCGGGCGATAAAATAGCAATCGACCTGCGCGACGGACTGCACTCACCTGCCGCAAGAGATATTGAGAGGTATCTTGATTTTTTCGATTATGTTTTTGGCAGGGGTAATATAAAGCCTGACAATAAACTCTATCTTGATTATACTTTCTCAGGCTGGCTCGGCAAGAGCGGTGAAAAAGTCGACCCTCTTGATTTTCCTGTTAAAGGTATTAAAGACCTTATGAAAGATTCTTCAGGTAAAAAGATTGATAATCAGGCTAAATGGCAGGCCAGGGCAGAAGAGATAAGGAAGAATATAAGGTGGGGACTCGGAGAGGAGCCGCCATCGGTTGGTCCCGGAGATCAGCCTGATTATAAAAGGGAGGTTGTCGGCATGCCCCGGGTGAGGCAGAATATCAGCAGCATGCCCCTGATGTTCGGACAGCTTTATTATCCCTCCGGGGAAAGCCGTACCGGTAAGGATGCCAAATTGCCCGTTGTGATATGGATTCATGAGTATGTCTATTCCATGGGTTATGCCAGGGCAGGTGATATTATCAACAGATTTGTTGATGAGGGATTCGCAGTATATGCATTTGATCAGATCGGGTTCGGCATCAGGATTGAGGAGGGAAGGTTTTTTTATGACCGCTTCCCTGATTGGTCGAGGATGGGCAGAATGGTAGCCGATGTCCGCTGGTCGGTCGATGCTTTATCGGAAATTGAGTTCATTGATCCCCAAAAGATCTATACGGCAGGATATGCCCTGGGAGCTGCAGTGGGACTATACAGCGCTGCCCTTGATGAACGTATAGCCGGAACAGTGTCGGTGTGCGGATTCTCTCCTATGCGTACTAATACTCCGGGAAAAACAGCCGAGGGCATTTATGAATTTTCACATCTGCACGGACTAATACCAAGACTGGGATTTTTTGCCGGGGAGGAGTCGAGAATACCGTGGGATTTTGATGAGATAATCGGATGTATTGCGCCCAGGCCTGTGCTGGTAATAACCCCGTCATGGGATCAGTATGCTGATCTTTATGATGTCCGGAACTGTGTTGAGGAGGTACGCAATGTCTATAGTCTTTACGATACAGGGAACAGACCCGAACTTTTTGTTCAGGAAGATTATAACCGCTTTTCTGAAGAGATGAAAGCTAAGGTTGTATCCTGGATGAAAGAAATTCAGCAATAGATATTTTGCCTGTACTTTCAGAGAGGAGTTAATTATTTTGAAGATTTAATTTTTATCTTGCCGGAGAATTCTGTTTGTAGCTGTTCTCATTTTTCTGATATAAATAAATTTACCTGACCAGAATGTGGAAAAATTGAGATCAGAGGAGATTGTTTTAGGGGATTGTTGATCGGTGTATTGATAAAAAAACAAAGCAGAAATAATAATTAAGAGATTGTATATTAATTAATTGTCATGGAAGAAAAATATCAGGTTGCAGTAGTAACAGGTGCCAGTCGCGGAATTGGAAGAGCAATCGCAAAAGGTTTGTCGGTGATGGGTATCCGGACTGTCCTTATCGGAAGAGACCTGGGAAAGCTTAATGAAGTTGAAAATGAAATTTGTGGAGCGGGCGGACTGAAGCCGGCTGTTTTTCAATTGGATATCACAGATTTTGATACAGTATCGCAAACAGTAGGTAAAATATTGGACAGATACGGGAGAATTGATATTCTCGTTAATAATGCGGGTATTTATTATGATGGTACTCTTGATCTGAACAAAGATGATTTCAGCGATATGCTGGAGACTAACCTGACTGCACAATTTGTCTTTTTAAAAGAGGTGGTACCTATTTTGAAAAATCAAGGTTCAGGCTATATCTTTAATGTTGTTTCCCGTTCAGGAAAGACAGGTTTTGCTGGCAGCGGAGCCTATTGTGCTTCTAAATTCGGACTATGGGGACTGAGTGAATCTTTGTATCATGAGCTTGTTCCGCAGGGTATCAGGGTAACTGCCCTTTGTCCGGCATGGACAAATACCGATATGGCTTATGTGGCAGGGACTCCTTTAGAACCTCAGCAGATGATCCAGCCGGATGATCTTTTTAAAACAATCAAATGGCTTCTTTCACTTTCACCCGGATCCTGCGTTAAAGAGGTTGTGATAGTTAATCCGTTGAGTTTATAATGATATTATCCGGGATAGCATGGTTTTTATGTATTATTAAGTATTAACAGGAATTTTAAAACATGTGTTAGCTGAATAGATTCAAATGTATTTTATGATGTGTTTTTTCAGATTACATTAAAAATTAAAAGTTCTGTCATAAATTATTATTCAGCTATAATTCAGGAATTACGATTTGCATTATTTTATACAAATGGGTTAAATGATTGTGGTTAAATTAAATTTAATAAGTCTTTTATAATTTACTAATGATGTAGAGAAACGTCATTAACAGATAAGTAACATCAAATTATTTTAATAATATCATGGAAAACCGTCGAAATTTCATCAAATCTCTGGCAGCACTCTCTGTAATTCCTGCAATGGACATTTCTGTAATGAATTCAGACAACCGGACAGAGCAATCAGGACTGACTCATAAGTTTAAGATCAGCCTGAATGTATACTCATTTAATTCACTGCTTCGTGATGGCAAAAAAGATCTCTTTGATATTATTGATTTCTGTGCCAGGTATAACTTTGATGCCATTGATCCTACAGGTTACTATTTTCCGGGATATCCGGAAAAACCTTCAAGGGAGTTTATAAATGAATTTAAAGGGAGGGCTTTCCTTCTCGGACTTGATATCAGCGGTACCGGCGTGCGCAATGATTTTGCCAATCCTGACCGTGAATCCCGCAAGGCAGATATCAGGATTATTAAAGAGTGGATTGAGGTGGCAGCGGATCTGGGTTCACCCAATTTGCGTATTTTTAGCGGAACCCACCAGCATCAGGGTTATTCCAGGGATGAGGTCTTTAAATGGATGGCTGATGATATTAGAGAATGCTGTGAATATGGCAAACAACTCGGAGTAATTATTGCCCTCCAGAATCATAATGATTTTATAAAGACTTCAGGTGACGTTGACAGGATCTTTCAAATGGTTGATTCCGAATGGCTTGGTCTGAATCTTGATATTGGCAGCTACCGGCAGGATGATCCCTATAAAGAGACAGAGAAAAATATAAAGTATGCCGTAACCTGGCAGATTAAGGAGAATGTATGGTCAGAAGGCGGGGAGGTGCCCACAGATTTTGTAAAGCTTTTTAAGCTGATTAAGAAAGCAGGATACAGGGGTTACCTGCCTTTGGAAACACTGGGAGCCGGAGACCCCTATGAGAAGGTACCACGCCTGCTTGAAAATGTAAGAAAAGCTTTGAAATATTAAATTAGCAGATAAATGATACGCCTAAGAAAAAATGCGTTTAGAAAATCAAGCAATGAAGCGTTGAAAAATCAAATCTGTCTGACGAACATAAGTCATGAGGAACGAATGACTGAGGTGAGGAGTTTTTTGATTTTAGCGGAATGAAATGATTTTTAGCAATTTTTTTTTCAGCGGTGAATTTTTCTGCTAATTTCTTTCAGTCCTTATAAAATAGGGATGAGGTAAAACTCTTAAAGTAAAAAATTGATTATAAATTGTATAATGAAATTAATGTGAGAAAAAAGTGTTTACATGGATTTACAGATATATAATTAGTTTATTTTGAAATAATTATAAAGTATTGGCAGATGAACATGATACGGGTTTCGTTCAGTGAGATGGAATTTAGGTTTTACGGGATTTTAATGAAGTACGGTTTATCAGGGGATAAGGCCGGAACATGTGCAAGAATATTTTCAGAGAACAGTCTGGATGGTATATACTCTCACGGAGTATATCGTTTCCCCCGGTTTATTGAATATATTGAAAAAGGATATATAGATGTTAATGCTGAACCTGAATTGGTAAACTCTGCAGGGGCTCTGGAGCAATGGAACGGCAAACTCGCCCCCGGAATATTAAATGCTCTGTTTTGTACAGATCGCTCCATGAATCTTGCAGAAGAATATGGAATTGGTTGTGTAGCCGTTGCCGGTACTAATCACTGGATGCGCGGCGGAACATATGGCTGGCATGCAGCCAGGAGGGGCTATGCCTTTATAGGGTGGACCAACACCGAAGCAAATATGCCTGCATGGGGAGCAAAAGAGAGCCGTCTGGGTAATAATCCTTTAGTTTTTGCAGTACCGTTTGAAAATGAAGCAATAGTACTGGATTTTGCAATGACACAGTATTCATACGGAAAGATGGAAGCAGCCAGGCTTCAGGGAGAAATCCTTCCCTTTCCGGGCGGATACAACAAAGAAGGAGAACTTACCAGTAATCCGGATGAAATACTTGAGACAATGAGAGCATTATCAATAGGTTACTGGAAAGGAGCAGGTTTGTCGATGTTACTGGATATTATGGCCACGATATTATCAGGAGGATTATCAACAATGCAACTAAGCAGTCAGGCCGCTGAATATGGAGTTTCACAGGTCTTTATTGCATTTGACATTAAAAAATTACACAATTATCCATCTATTCAGAGCGTCATAAAAGAGGTGACAGATGATGTAAAAAAGTCTGCCCCGGACGGGAAAGGTGGCGATATCCGGTTTCCCGGGGAGAATGTCATAAGGACACGCAATGAAAACATAAAAAGCGGAATTCCGGTTAATAAGAAAATCTGGGAAGAGATTCTGAATTTATGATCCTGATACTGTTTCTGAAATTTTGCATGAGAAAAATTCATGTTCTTTGCATTTAATTAATCCAAATTACTAATTTGGTCACCAATTATAAAAATCAACTAAAATTCAATAATATGACACAAAGAAGAGATTTTATTAAAAAGAGCCTTGTGGGCACTGCAGGGATAGCAATTGGAGGTATGGGACTTAGTGCCAAATCATACGCATCTGTAATTGGTGCAAATGAACGTATAAATTTAGCTGTAATCGGAATCAGGGGACAGGGTAACGGACATATCAGCAGATGGTGTACATTGAAAGATAACAGGAATGTGTTTCTTACAACATTATGTGATGTAGACGAAAATCTTTACCCTGAAAGAGTAAAAAAAGTTGAAGAAGCTATTGGTACCAGACCGGCTACTGTATGGGATATGCGCAATGTATTCGACAATAAAGAGATAGATGCAGTATCAATTGCCACACCAAATCACTGGCACGCCCTGGCAACTATCTGGGCTTGTCAGGCCGGGAAACATGTGTATGTCGAAAAACCGGCAAGTCATAATGTTTTTGAAGGACGGAAAATGATCGAGGCTGCCCGTAAGTATAATGTAAGGGTGCAGGTTGGCTTCCAGAACCGCTCAATACCAAATGTGATGCAGGCTATGAAATTTTTGCATGATGGCGGTATAGGTGATGTATATATGTCAAAAGGATTGTGTTATAAACCACGTGATTCCTTCGGTATTTCCCAAGACAGCCTGCCTCCTGCCGGATTGCATTACGATATGTGGCTGGGACCTGCCAGCTGGAGAGCATACAATGAGAAAAAAGGTCATTATAACTGGCACTGGCACTGGGATACAGGTAACGGAGATACAGGAAACCAGGGGCCTCATCAGTTCGATATCGCAAGGTGGGGATTGAATAAGAATGTACACCCGGTATCTGTTTTTTCAACCGGCGGTATTTATGGAATCGATCCCAAAGAGTGTTCCCAGGAGACACCAAATACCCAGACATCACTTTTCACATATGATGACGGTAAAGTTCTTGAGTTTGAAACCCGCGGACGTTATACACACGGTGAATCAAGTCTTGATATTAAGATCGGAAATATGTTTTACGGGACAGACGGTTATCTCGAGCTTAACGGGAGTACCTGGAAAGCCTTCCGTAAAAGGGAGACCGAACCTTTCGCATCATCAGATAAAGATACCTCGGAAGTTCCGATAGATCCGACTTTCCTTGTTGCTCCCGGCGGAACTGAACATTATGCCAACTTCCTGGATGCCATTCGCACAGGTAGGGATAATGATCTCCATTGTGATATAAGGGAAGGATTTTACTCCTCAGCACTTCCGATTATTGCCAATATTTCTTATCTCCTGAAAAGAGAGCTTAACTTCATGGGCGAATATGAAAAATTTGCAAATGATCCTGAGGCTGATATGATGCTTACCCGTAATTATCGCAAGCCTTATGTAGTTCCGGAAGAAGTTTAACTGACCTGAAAATAAAATCCTGAGGATTCATAAAATCCTCAGGATCATTATCAGCAAATCCCGTCTGACCGGGCAGGTAAACTTCAATAATATTATAATTTAAACACCTCTTGCATTTCTGTCAAGTTGCCCCTCATCTGAAAAATCATTTTTAATTGTATGATTTTCGAGAGGAACTATTTTTTGGTGTATGGCATCAATAATCCATTCCGGCTGGGGAAAGAAATAGTCCTCAAGCTCATGTGCCGGTGTTATCCAGTTTCTTGATCCGACAACGACAGGCGGAGCATCAAGGTAATCGAATGCCAGTTCGGTAATATTTGAAGCCAGATCTCTCATGAATGAACCCCTGGATGTAGCATCACCTGTAATTATAATCCGGCCAGTTTTCTTTATCGATTCTATCACAATTTCATAGTTGAAGGGCACGAGAGCGCGTGCATCGATAATCTCGGCAGACAATCCGTATCTGTCTTCCAGTATTTTTGCAGCATCAAGCACCCGGTATAAGGTTGCCCCGATCGACAGAATTGTGATATCTGTACCCTCTTTTTTTATGTCGGGTTCTCCGATTGGAATTTCGTAGTAGCCTTCCGGAACACCTCCCTTATGAAACATCTCTCCAATATCATAAATTCGCTGACTCTCGAAGAAAATAACCGGATCGGTTCCCTGGAGTGCTGCATTCATCAGCCCTTTTGCATCATACGGAGTGGCAGGGAAAACTACTTTCAGTCCGGGTATATGTGCCGGCAACGCTGTCCAGTCCTGACTGTGCTGTGCTCCGTATTTTGAGCCGACTGAAACCCTTAAAACAACAGGCATCTTAAGGACATTGCCACTCATGGCCTGCCACTTGGGCAGCTGATTGAAGACTTCATCTCCTGACCGTCCCAGAAAATCACAATACATTATTTCAGGAATAACCCTTCCTCCGCACATGGCATAACCTATTGCCGTTCCTACAATAGCCCCTTCCGAGATGGGAGAGTTGAACAATCTGTGGTATGGAAGAGCCTCGGTTAATCCGCGGTAGACGGCAAACGCACCACCCCAGTCGCGGTTCTCTTCGCCATATGCTATGAGGGTCGGATCTTTATAAAACCTGTCTATTACAGCTTCAAAAATACCATCCCTGAGTGCATAGGTCTTCATCTTTGAATGCGGATTGCCGTTTTCGTCAAACATAAACCTCTCTTTCTTGCTGATTTGCTGAACCCTTGGATTCTCCTCAAGTGGATGATTAACTTCAGTCTCCCGGTCTTCCATCTTCTCTTCCGACCCGTTGCTGAACATCATGTCGCCGATTAAATCAGGATATTTTTTCATATCCATGTGCGGAGATACCTCGTCATCGATAGCCAGTCTCAGTGAATTGGTAATAAGTTCTGCTGTATCTGCTTTTATCTTCTCCATCTCTTGTTCAGATGCAATCCCCGCTTTAATCAACTCATTTTCAAACCAGGCAATGGAATCATGTTTTTCCCAGGCCTCGATCTCCTCTTTTGTTCTGTAAGAAGATGCATCAGAGGGAGAGTGACCGCTGTATCTGTATGTAAGCACATCGAGCAACACGGGACCGCGTCTCTCTTCCAGTATCTTTCTTTTGCGCCGGTATGCATCTATTACTGCCAAAGGATTATATCCGTCAACTCTTTCTGCATGCATTTGATCAGCATTCAGTCCGGCACCTATTCTTGCAGCTATGTCATAGCCCATTGTTTCTCCGCATGTCTGTCCTCCCATCCCATACTGATTATTTACTATGTTAATGATGAGAGGGAGTCCCCCTTTCATGTCATCGTCCCATAACTCGGTGAACTGATCCATTGTGGCAAAGGAGAGGCCTTCCCATACAGGACCGCATGCCATGGAGGCATCACCTATATTGGCTACTATGATTCCGTTTTTTCTGTTGACTTTCTTATATAAAGCCGCTCCCACAGCTATATCTCCCGATCCTCCGACAATAGCATTATTGGGATATACGCCGAAGGGGGTGAAAAATGCATGCATAGAGCCGCCCAGTCCTTTGTTAAAGCCTGTTTCCCTGGCAAAAATCTCTGCCAGGGTTCCATATATAAGAAATTTAACTGCAAGTTCTTTTACAGTCCCCTTATGACCTGCTTTGACCGGAGCCAGTGTTCTTCCGTTAAAGTGGTTCTCCATAATATCTTCCAGAGTACTGTCGTCAAGTTTAAAAATTGCTGATAATCCCTTGGCGAGTATCTCTCCGTGGCTTCGGTGAGAACCAAAAATAAAATCATCAGTTCCCAGGGTATAAGCCATTCCCACTGCTGCTGCCTCCTGGCCTATCGACAGGTGAGCAGGTCCGGGATGATTGTATGGAATGCTATTATACTCTCCTCTGGTCTTTATGAGATTCAGCATTGTTTCAAACTCACGGATAATCACCATGTCCCGGAAAATTCTTATGAATTCTTCATTTGAAAAGTTAACTTTCTCCTCTTCTATACTTTTATTATACTGGTTAACGGGGATTGGCCGGAATTCAATATTCCCGGATTTTCTTACTTCTTCAGGATTTATAAATTGAGTTTTTGGCATTGTTTCCGGATTTATGAATTAAGATTAAGATTTTCAATCTGATATTTTACCTCTGCTAAAAAGCGGGTGGCTTCGCCTCCGTCAATTGCCTGGTGATTATACGTAAGTGATAATCCGACCACAGGCACAAAACCATATACTCCGTCTTCAATCTCCTTTGGACGGGGCACTATGGTGCAGACACCCAGGATTGCACTTTGAGGTAAATTAATGATGGGGGTAAAAATTTCAACTCCGTAATTTCCAAGGTTAGAGACTGTGAATGAAGCTGCCTCAGGACTTAAAAGATCAGGATTTATTTTGCCTTTTCGTGCTGTTGCAGCCAGTTGCTGTAACTGGTATGATAAACCGGTGACGGACAAATCATCAGCGTTTTTCAACGCAGGAACCATCAGTCCCCTGTCAGTGTCAACTGCAAGTCCCAGATGCACTTTTTTGAACCACTTCATTTTACCTACCAGATAGTGTGTGTTTATAACAGGAAATTTAAGCAGTGCTTTTATTACTGCAAAGCAGATCAGATCATTGATGGTGATATTCTGTTGGATAACTCCATCTTCATAATCCTTTTTATATTTTTTGCGCAGTTTTAAAATTTGCCTGGCGTCAGCACTCAGGTGATGGGTTAGCTGTGCTGAATTTTGAAGCGAATTGTACATCGCAGAAGCAATAAGTTTTCTGATATTCGAGATGGATTTAATCTCAAAATCTTCTCCTTCCGCCAATACTTCAACTTTCTTCTCCACAGGCCTGGCAACAGGTTCGGTAACTGATACAGGTTTTTCAAAAGTTTGTGCTGCCGATCTGATATCCCTGGCAATAATCCGCCCGGCAGGGCCACTGCCTTTTAATGACCCTATGGCAATACCCATTTGGGCAGCCATGTTTTTAGCCAGCGGGGAAATTCTGATCCGTTTATCTGAAGAGCTGCTGTCTACGTCAAATTCAATTACTTTAGAAATCTCTTCATTTGCAGGAGCCTTGCTCTCCTCTGATCCGTCCTTCTCTGCAGCCGCCACACTGCCCTCCTTCGCGGGATCAAATTCATCAACCTGTTCACCTTTCTGTCCAATTACTGCAACATTGGTCAGAACAGGGACTTCATCTCCCTCTTCAAAGAAAATGGCAAGCAGAATTCCGCTGCTCTTTGCCTCTTCATCAAATGAGGCTTTATCTGTTTCGTAAGAAAAGAGTATATCACCTTCATTTACCTCTTCTCCAACATTTTTATACCATTGCCCCATAACGCAGGACTCAACCGACTGTCCCTGGCGGGGCATTAATACAGGTATCGCCATATTTTGCTTTTTTATTTAACTTGTTATTACAAATATTAATTATTTTTCTTGTTTTTAACAGAATATCATAACTCTGTTTTTTTCATACAAAAAACTTCTGCCGAATGAATTAAATTCAAATTTAAATGTTTCAAATTATTGATATATAAGAATTAATATGATTAAAACTACCTATCTGCAATAACCTGAATCAATTACAGGAATTCTGATCCTCTGTTTTTGTATACTCTTTAACGATGTAAATTTATAATTAATAACTTGTAAATACAAGTTGTTTTATAGTATTTAAAAGTTTTTTAACTTTGATGCCTATGGGAAAAATGCCGCAATACCGGAAATTATATGAACTGCTTCGTAAGCATATCGTGACGGGAGTTTATGGAGAGGGTGATATTTTACCTTCTGAAAATAATCTGTGCACAATACATAAACTTACCAGACCAACTGTTCGTCAGGCATTGGATCTTCTTGTTAAAGACGGCCTGATAATCAAGCATCACGGGAAGGGGAGCATAGTAAGAAAACCTCCCCGGGACATCGGAATTTTATCTATTGCGGGGACAGCATCTGCAATCGGTGTCCGCTATCTTAAGACGGATATTCTGAGGAAACCAGTTGTTAAGAGCTGGCCGGCCGGTTTTCCGTTCGATCTGTCCGATACCGAGAGGGAAAGCGGGTGTATTTATATGGAGAGATTGCGTTATGTGGAAGATAAGCCGGTTTTTTATGATATAAACCATATACCCAATTTTAATCTGCCCGGATTTACAAGACGATCATTTGAAAACAAATCACTTTTTGAAGTTTTGAGAAAGCATTACCATATTAAAATACTGGGAGGAGAACAAAAACTACGGTCAATCATTCCTGACCCCGAAATCATCAGACTCCTCAACCTTGGACCAGGTCACCCGGTACTTTATATTGAACGGAAGCTGAATACCGACAGAGAGAATTTTAATATCTACTCGACAATATATTTCAATTCAGAGAATCATGCTATATCAGGTACTTTTTAAGGTTTTGTTCTGTGACTCTCGATTTTTTTTAAAAATTTTTTAGTTCATTGTTAAAATTATATTTTTGCCACATTTTGAATTGATCAACAGTTCAGCAGTTTATTGATAATTGAGTTATTATTTTTTATTAATGGAATTTGGAATTACAACCGGGAATAACTGAAATTGAAGAACCTGTAAATCTCAGCGGGGCAAAAGCTGATTTTGTAAATGAGAGATATGGTGATCACCACAGGAATACTTTTGATTTGTGGCTGGCAAAGTCTGCCGCACCTTCTCCTTTGGTTATATATATTCATGGCGGCGGATTTACCGGTGGCGATAAGTCGAAGTATTACAAGTCGGAAGATCTGATAAGATTTTTGGATAATGGGGTTTCAGTTGCAACAATTAATTACAGATTCATGGCCGAAGAGCCATATGGCATTTTAGCCTGCTTTAATGATGCCAAAAGGTGCCTCCAATATATCCGTTATAATCACCGGAAATATAATGTAGATAAAGAGAGGATTGCATGTTCAGGTGGCTCTGCAGGTGCAGGGACTTCATTATGGCTTGCTTTTAATGATGATATGGCCGATCCCGCTAATGAGGATGCCGTACTCAGAGAGTCAACAAGGCTGACCTGTGCAGGTGCTTTCGCCACGCAGTCGACTTATGATATTTACAGGTGGGAAAGTATTATAGGAGTGCCTATGGCGGAAACACCGAAACAACTTATGGATATTGCTGTAGCTTTCGGGCTTAAGTCTGTTAACGGCAAGTATCTTTCCATGCAGATGGAGATCAGAGAACAACTTGACCTGCTGGATAAAATGGACCGAGATGATCCTCCCGTTTTTGTTTATAATAAGCACAGAGGCGGAGTACCTTTGAATGAAGATGAATTAAACCATCATCCGCTTCATGCAAAGGCAATAAGGGATAAAGCCTTGGAGGTCGGACTGGAAGCAGTTGTTTATGCACCTCAGATTGGCATTATTGATGAATCGGGTAAAGACCTGGTTCAGTTTTTTCTTGAGAAATTTTTCAACCGGTGAAAATTTCACAGCCGGGAGAAATATATTTATAAAGAACAGCGACAAAAAGACATGATTTTTTGCAAATTAATTACAGGTTTAATGAACAGCTATGAAATATTAAATTAGCAATTTTTTTTCAGCAGTGAATTTTTTTGCTAATTTTTTTCAGACCAGATTTAGTAAGATTTTATTAATATAAATTATAAGACTCAGAGTCCGGTTAAATTTGATTGATATTTTACAGAAATAAATAATTGAAAATATAATATAGTATGAAGGTTTTAAAATTTGGCGGAACATCAGTAGGATCACCCGGGAATATGAGGTCGGTGATGAAGATAATAACTGACGGAGAAAATAAGATTGTGGTTTTATCAGCCATGTCCGGCACCACAAACACTCTTATTGAAATTTCTGATTATCTGTATAAGAAAAATAAAGAGGCAGCAGGAATCCTTACCGGGAAACTGGAATCGGACTACAAGAAGGTTGTTGAAGAGCTTTTTGCCAGTGAGGAAAATAAAGTTGCCGGACTTCACATAATAAAATCATGTTTTAGCATAATTAAGTCTTATGCATCAGGAAGATTCACTAAAGTTGCCGAAAATGATATTCTTTCAAAAGGAGAACTTCTTTCTACGCAGCTTTTTACTTTATTGATGAAGGAGAACGGTTATAATGCCAAACTTCTGCCCGCATTGGAGTTCATGCGGATTGATGAAGATAAAATGGCTGATCTGCAGTATATTACTGAGAATATTGTAAAAGTTATTGAGGAGACAGGTGATGCAGATTACTATATTACACAAGGCTATATCTGCCTAAATGCAAGAGGAGAGGTTGATAATCTGCAAAGGGGTGGTAGTGACTATACGGCATCTTTGATCGGTGCAGCAATTGATGCTGAAGAGATTCAGATATGGACCGACATAGACGGATTTCATAATAATGATCCCAGGTATGTTGAAAACACCCGGAAGATAGATCAGTTATCATTTTTTGAAGCTGCTGAGCTGGCATATTTTGGAGCCAAAATATTACACCCGCAAACAATATTTCCTGCACGAATGCAGGGTATTCCGGTGCGACTTAAAAATACTTTAAATCCTAATGACGCAGGAACTTTAATTACCTCGGAAACAAGCGGGAAGGGTATTAAGGCCGTAGCGGCAAAAGATGGGATCACGGCTATTAAAATCCGGTCAGACAGGATGTTAATGGCATATGGTTTTCTCAAAAATGTGTTTAAGATTTTTGAAAAGTACAAAACTCCCATCGATATGATATCAACTTCTGAGGTTGCATTGTCTCTTACTATTGACAATACAGAAAATCTGAAAAAGATTCAGTATGAACTGGATAAATTTGGTACAGTAGAGATAGATAATGACATGACAATCATATGTATTGTCGGAGACATAATTGGCGAGGAGAGAGGATTTGCTTCCAAAGTCTTTAATGCACTTGACGGAATCCCGATCCGGATGATCTCCTATGGAGGAAGTCGTTACAATATATCGGTTCTCGTACCCAATGCACACAAAAAGATAACATTAAATGCATTGAGTAAAAACCTTCTCAATAATTCGTAAGTAAAGGTTATAAGCCGCTAAAGTCAACATTGTCAAATAATACAGAGGGAACTATCCAGGCAGAATTTTCGTTCATATCGTTTCCCGTCTCAACGACACCGGACCATAATTCTGCCATGTTTCCTGTAATGTTCATTTCAGAAACCGGATGTACCGGTTCTCCTCTTTCAATCAGGAATCCCTCAATACCGTATGAGAAATCTCCCGTGGAACCGTTGCAGTTGCCTCCGTTAAAAGCGGTGACTAATATGCCTTTTGTGACCCCGGAAATTAACTCCTGAAGATTTTTATTTCCGCTTTTAAAGATCAGATTTGTATGATTGCCGGTAGTAGGGGGCATATTTAGTTTTTTCCCGTAGTAAGTATCTATATAATAGAAATTGAGAACTCCGTTTTCTATGATATTGCGCCTCTCTGCAGCAATTCCCTCGTTGTCGAAATGACAGGAAGCCATCCCTGAGATCAAAAAAGGATCGTCAGTGACCGACAACTTATCAGAAAAAACTTTTTCTCCTTTTTTGTCGATTAAAAAAGAGTTCTTCTGCTGGATGGAAGAGCCGTTGAGTGCAGAAAGGACAGGTCTGAAAATTCTGCTGACCTGCCTGTTTTCAACAATCATGGGCATTCTTCCTGAAGCAATTTTCCGTTGTCCTATCTTTTTCAGAGCACGTTGCAGTGCCTTTTGTCCTATACCCTGTGTTTTCAGTGAATTGAAAAATACCGAGTTTTCACTCCAGTAAGACTCAGGTCGTGACTCTCCTCCATTTACCGAGACAGATGTATTTAAACCGTAATATGAGTTGGCTGTATCACCCCTGAATCCGTTACTTGTTACAAGGACCCTTTCGTTAAGCGAATCGTAATATCCCGCGGTCACTGAAATTATCCGGGGATCCTTATTTATAGCCTCGCTCTCAGCTTCAAAGGCAAGCCGGATCTTCTCCTCCGGAGTCACTCTTTCAAAATATGCATCCCTGGTTTTAAGATCGCTTTTCTCCCCGCTGAAATATAATCCGGGATCGGGGAGTGACCTGAAAAGATCTTCCGACAGAAACTTTGTGCCTGAAACAGCTTCTTCAATAAATCGTTTCAGGTCTTTTTTATTAAGACGGTTGGTAGAGTGAGCCGAATATTTGTTGTTGACGAAAAGCCTGATTGTCAGATTAACCTGGTTGGCCTGCTCCAGCATATCTGTCTGTTTGTTACGGACTTCCAGACTGTTGCTTATGCTGTTTGAAAGGCTTACTCCTGCCTGATCTGCTCCATTCCTGAGAGCATGTTTCATGGCATAAATTGCGAGATTGTATTTTTCCTCTTTTGTCATTTTATGTCTCCTGATTATTACACCGATCCTCCTACAGTCAGTTTTTTTACCAGTACAGTCGGCAGACCGCAGGTCACCGGTACCGACTGGCCGTCTTTTCCGCAGGTCCATGTGCTGTTGTCTATGAGATAATCATTGGCAACCATAGTGATATCAGAAAGTGCCTGAGGACCGTTACCAATAATATTAATGTCTTTTACAGGCCTTGTAAGCCGGCCGTTTTCGATAAGATATCCTGATTTTACAAAAAAAGTGAAGTCGCCCGCACCAATTTTAACCTCCCCGTTACTGAAATTATCTACGTAAATCCCGTTTTTTACACTCATGATGATTTCATCTTTGGTATGGGGGCCATTCTCCATATAGGTTGCCCTCATCCGGGGCAGCGGCACATATCTGAATGATTGCCTGCGTCCGTTTCCTGTAGGTCGCACCCCATAATGTGCTGCACTTATCCTGTCGTGAATGTAACTGTTTAAAATTCCGTTTTTCACCAGGTAGGTCTTCTGTGTTTCATTGCCTTCATCATCAATGTTGATCGAACCGCGGTTATTCATAAGAGTTCCGTCGTCAACAATATCGACAAAGTCTGCTGCTATCTTTTTCCCCAATTTATCGCTGAAGATTGAAGTACCTTTTCTGTTAAAATCTGCTTCGAAGGTGTGACCTATTGCTTCATGCAACAAAATCCCCGAACTTCCTGCTCCCATCACTACAGGCATTTCACCGGCCTGTGGCCTGATTGCCTCAAACAGGATGCTTGTCCGGTCAACAACCTCGCCGGCGATTTCACTGACCAGATCTTCGGAGAGCCATTCGTATCCTTCACGAAACGAACGTGCTGAATATGAATTTTCAATTTTACCGTCTTTCTGCATTATGCAGACTGCTCCGAAACTGACCATAGGCCGGTAGTCACAGGTCAATAAACCATCTGAATTATAAAACAGTATGTGAGAGGTTTCATCATTGAGGAATGCATTTACTTTGATAACCTTTTCATCAAGTAAAAATATTTTATCATTCATTTTTTGAACAAACGGGACTTTGTCTCCTGCAGAAATATCTCCCCACCTCTTTTTTATATTGTAGTAATCGGCAGGAATCCTGATGTCTGTAGCATCCCGCTGTTTATTGTTTTCCGGACTGCCGGCTATGTTGGCGGCCAGTCCGGCAGCCTGCAGCATGTCATCAGGATGTACTGTTTCTGAATAGGCAAATCCCGTCTGATCGCCTTTCAAAACGCGGATGCCAACGCCAAATCCAATGTCTGAATAAGCGCGGTTAACCTTGCCGTCTTCAAGTCCCAGACTGTTTGCTCTTCTGTCTTCAAAGAAAAGGTCGGCATAGTCTCCTCCCTTACTCATCGCTGCATCAATTATTTTTTGCAGCATCTCTGTTGTAACTTCAAACCGGGTTAAATAACTTTTCACTGCTGATGGTATTGATATATGTCCGGGCGATATTTGAATACCGGGTAACAACAATTTACCCGCGGCAAAAGTACTGCCTGTTTTTATAAAATCCCGCCGCGTAGTTTCCATTTTTTTTGTGATCGAAAATACAACAAATTAAGCTAAAATTCTAAAAAATTTTATTTCTCAACTTTTTGCTCTGGTGAATCTAATTCTGTATGGCATGGAGGATTAATAGAATGAAGATTAAATTCATCTAATTATGTGATAGTATTTGTACCAGGCATTCATGCAGGATTAATAAAATGAATGTTAAATCTGCTATATCGTAAAATTGAGGGTATATAATACATATTTTGTATTTTATTCAAAGTTAACCATGTCATTTTAGGGGTTAAAATAAATAAAAATGAATATTTTTTAATTATATCCTATATTTTTTAGGGGTATTATTAAAAATGTTACTATTTTTGATCCGTCAATCAATTAAAATAAAATAATATGGCACAGTTCAGATTTAAAGCCTTGGAAGAGGCACTCAACAGGAAACCTGAAGCATTTGTCAGGGAGTCAAATTTAGTTTCTGATTACTTTGGGATGCTGGTATTTGACCAGACAAAGATGAAAAAATATCTTTCTGAGGAAGCCTTTGACTCCGTTATGGATGCAATACAGAGGGGCAAGACTATTGACAGGAAGATGGCCGACCAGGTTGCCCAGGGTATGAGGTCATGGGCTCTTGAGAACGGGGCTACTCATTATACGCATTGGTTTCACCCGCTTAACGAAGGTACTGCTGAAAAGCATGATGCTTTTATCGTGCACGGAGAAGACGGAAAAGTTATTGAGGCATTCTCCGGTGAGGTTCTTGTACAGCAGGAACCTGACGCCTCATCGTTTCCGAGCGGGGGTATCAGGCAGACTTTTGAGGCAAGGGGATATACAGCCTGGGACCCGTCATCTCCGGCGTTCATAAGTGAAACGACATTGACAATACCCACAGTTTTTATATCATACACCGGTGAGGCACTTGACTATAAAACACCGTTGCTGAGGGCTTTGTCTGCTGTCGACAAAGCTGCTGTTGATGTCTGCAGATATTTTGATAAAAATGTCTCATCGGTAAGAGCCAACCTTGGATGGGAGCAGGAGTATTTTCTTATTGATGAGGCAATGTATATGGCAAGACCGGATCTTATTCTTACCGGTCGTACTCTTATGGGGCACCCCTCTTCAAAAGATCAGCAGCTTGATGATCATTACTTTTCATCGATACCTACCCGTGTTAACAGGTATATGCAGGATGTTGAAAATGAGGCATATAAACTGGGCATACCCGTTAAAACCAGGCATAATGAGGTAGCTCCCAATCAGTTTGAGGTGGCTCCAATTTTTGAAGAGGCTAATCTGGCAAATGACCATAACCAGTTGCTCATGGATATAATGCAGAAAATTGCGAGAAGACATAAGTTCAGGATACTTTTTCACGAAAAACCTTTTGCCGGGATTAACGGTTCAGGGAAGCATAACAACTGGTCACTGTCAACAAATACCGGAATAAACCTCTATTCGCCCGGAAAGAATCCGAAAGGTAACCTGCTCTTTCTGACTTTTTTAATAAATACTTTAAAAGCAGTTTATGATAATCAGGATCTTCTGAGGGCAAGCATTTTCAATGCCGGGAATATGCACAGACTGGGTGCGAATGAAGCCCCCCCCTCAATTATCTCTGTTTTCCTCGGGACCGAGGTGACTAAGATGCTCGATTTAATGGAGGAGGCCGTAGTCGACCGGAAGATGACACCTGATGAAAAAACTGCGTTGAAACTTAACATCGGCCGGATACCTGAAATTATTCTCGACAATACCGACAGGAACCGGACCTCGCCTTTTGCTTTTACCGGCAACCGTTTTGAATTCAGGGCAGTAGGATCTTCGGCTAATAATGCCTCAGCACTTATTGTGCTAAATTCTGTTGTAGCTGATCAGCTGATGAAATATAAATCGGAAGTCGATAAACTGATCACTGAAGGAATTAAAAAAGATGAAGCGATATTTCAGGTTTTGAAAGATTTGATAATTGCATCAAAACCAATACGCTTCAATGGAGACGGGTATAGTGAGGAGTGGGTAATCGAAGCTGCACAAAGAGGACTGACAAATGTTAAAAGTGTTCCGGATGCTATTTCAGCATATATGAGGCCTGCATCTTTAGAGATGTTTGAGCGGCTGGGAATTTTTGACGAGCATGAAATTCATGGCAGAGTAGATGTTGAGTATGAGAAATTCATTATGAAAATTCAGATTGAAGCCCGTGTGTTGGGGGATATTGCCATTAACCATATTGTTCCCACTGCAATACAGTACCAGACAACCCTTCTTGAAAATGTCGTTAATCTTAAAAAGGTTTTTTCAGGAGATGAGTATGAACAACTTGCCGGAGCACGTAAAGAGCTGATAAAAGAGATTGGAGGTCATATTTCATATATCAAAGCCCAATGTAAAGAGATGGTAGAAGCACGCAAAAAAGCAAATGTAATTTCTGATGTGATAGAAAAGGCTTATGCTTACGATAAAACGGTAGTTCCTTTTCTGGATGAAATACGATACCATATTGATAAGCTTGAATTGATTGTAGATAATGAGCTGTGGCCGCTTCCAAAATATCGCGAATTACTTTTTGTAAGATAATTTTTATTATTGACGTGTCCTTATCACAATTTTATATACTTAAAATCTTATAAAGTCGTTATTTTTACAACCAATTTAAAATTTACTATACTTTTGGTTTCTGAAAGTAATGACATTAATGAGCAAATACATCAGGATATTCATTGTATTAACTATAACTACTCTTTTTGCATCATGCGGTGCCGGCCGGTTAGGCAGGGATGCCATATTATCGCACGAGATAGGTGAGTATTATAAGGCAGTGGAAAGATACAGGAAAGCCTCCCGGAAAGAGAAAGACCGGGTAAAAAGGAGGGAATATGCTTATGCCATTGCGGAATGTTACCGGTATATAGGTGATTATGAGCGGGCGGCACTGTATTATAAGAATGCTATTTTACGGGGTTATACTGATCCTGTTGCTACCCTCAATCTGGCTGATATGCTTCGCAATACACAGGATTATGAAGGTGCTGTAGAGAATTACAGGGCATACCTCGATACTGTGCCCGGAGATGAAAGAGCACTTGCCGGATTGGAAGCAATCAGAAAAACACAGGAGTGGATAGCTAATCCGACGAGGCATATCATTAATCCGGTGAAAGAGGTTAATTCAAGGGAAAATGATTTTTCCCCGGCATTTGTTGCAGGCCGCGATAATGAGATAATATTTACATCAACACGAAAGGCAGCAACAGGAAAAAGAGAGAGCATGATTACCGGTCAAAGCTATGCCGATCTCTTCAGGGCAACTTTTGATGTTCAGCGACAGAGGTGGGAGCAGCCTCAGCTTCTGGAAGAGTACCTGGTTATTAATACCGGAGACGAAGAGGGAGTGGCAACATTATCATCAACCGGAGAGCAGATGATCTTTACCCGGTGCCGGTATGATAAAAGCATGGCCATGGGTGCTGAGCTTTATGTTACTTCACAATCGCGCAGGTCATGGTCGGAACCGGTAAAAGTGCAGGTAGTACGGGACAGTCTCATTGCCGCTCATCCGGCAATGAGTCCGGATGGATCAGAGTTATATTTTGTCTCTGATATGCCCGGAGGATTTGGAGGAAAAGATATCTGGAAGGCAGTCAAAACCGGAGATACATATTCCAATCCGGTAAACCTTGGGGAACCAGTTAATACACCCGGCGATGAAATGTTTCCCTACTTCAGGGATAACGGCGACCTCTATTTCTCTTCCAACTATCATATTGGTATGGGTGGACTCGATATTTTCAGGGCTTCTAAGGATGAGAGCGGTAATTGGGTAGTTGAAAATATGGGATATCCGGTTAATTCTCCTTATGATGATTTTGGTATTGCATTTGTTCAGGGTGAAAACAGGGGTATGTTCTCTTCGAACAGAAAAGGATCGAGGGGAGATGATCTGTACCAGTTCGTGGTTCCTCCAAAAATTTTCAGGGCTTCAGGCCAGGTTTTTGATAAGGAGACAGGTAACAGGATTGACGGTGTTACGGTAAGAGTTATTGGCACTGATGGTACTAACCTCAGGATGAGGGCTCAGGGAGGTGAGTTTCAGTTTAAGCTTCAACCCGAAACTGATTATATCTTTGCTGCTTTTAAAGATGGTTACCTGCGTGATAAGGGGATTGCCAGCACAATAGGTGTTGAGGATAGCAGAGACTTCAGGTTTGAATTCTATCTGACGCCTACTGATGCTCCAATTAATCTTGAAAATATAAATTATGAGTTTGGAAGCTGGGAATTACTTCCTGAATCAAAAATATCTCTTGACAGCCTTGTTGCCCTGCTCCTTCTGAATCCTACAATAACGATAGAGATTATGTCTCATACAGATCATATAGGAAGTGATCAGTTTAATTTTGAGCTTTCTCAGAAGAGGGCGCAAAGCGTTGTTGACTATTTGATTGAAAAAGGTATCAGCACGCAAAGACTTCAGGCTAAGGGCTATGGTGAAACATGGCCAAAAACAGTTACAAGAAATCTGGCTTCACAGTATGATTTTCTGAAAAGAAATGACGAACTTACAGAGGAGTTTATCATGGAACTGAGTGAGGAACAGCAGGAGATTGCCAGGGCAATAAACCGGCGTACCGAGTTCAGGGTTCTCTCTACCGATTTTATTGAAAAATTTGAAGCTGAGCCTGAAGATTAAGCTGGGACCGACTATAATAATAATGGATGGAATTTGCAATTTTACGTGACATTGTAATAATTTTTTCTCTCTCTGTTTTTGTGAACCTTGTTTTTAACAGGTTAAAAATACCTACGGTAGTGGGGTATTTGCTGACTGGAATAATCGCGGGTCCACATCTTTTGGCGTTGGTTAAAGGAGAAAACAATATTGAACTTTTAGCAGAGATCGGTGTAATATTGCTTCTGTTTACCATCGGACTTGAATTTTCCCTGAAACATCTTCTCAAAATCCGCAGGATTGTCTTTCTGGGTGGATTTATGCAGGTTTTGTCTACCGCAGGTGTGTTTTATTTAATTTCGCTGTTGTTTGATGCGAACCCCGGTGGTAGTCTCTTTATCGGATTTTTGGTTGCTCTTAGCAGTTCTGCTTTGGTTCTCAAGCTTTTACAGGAACGGTCAGAGTTAACCTCCAACTATGGCAGAACAGTACTTGGGATACTTATTTTTCAGGACTTATTGCTTGTGCCTCTGTTGCTCTTTACAAACATGTTAGGAGAACCGTCAACTGATGTTAACAGTGAGCTGCTCGGGCTTCTGTTTAAGTCAGTTCTTATAATCGTTCTGGTTTTTGTAGGTAACCGGTGGCTGCTGCCACGATTGCTGCATGCAATAGCCATGGCTAAAAGTGAAGAGCTGTTTACCATGAGCATATTCCTGATATGTTTTGCTATTGCCTTGTTGACATATAAACTGGGGATGTCACTTGCGTTCGGGGCATTTCTTGCCGGACTCATGATTTCGGAGTCTGAATATAGCCATAATGCTTTTGGTAATCTCATTCCGTTTAAAGATACATTCTCCAGCTTCTTCTTTGTTTCCATAGGAATGTTGCTTAACCTTAAATTTGTCGAACAGAATATTCTTATTGTCGTTGGAACAGTAGCAATGGTTATTGTAATTAAATCGCTGCTCGCATCCTTAACAGGATTTGTAATGGGTCATACCTTCCGGGGAATAGTAATTATTGGTCTGGCTCTGAGTCAGGTCGGCGAGTTCTCTTTTATCCTTGCAAAATCAGGTTTTAACTATGGAATCCTGTCTGAATATCATTACCAGCTTTTTTTAGCTGTCGCTATTATAACTATGGCTCTTACGCCTTTTTTGATGAAAGCAGCACTGCCAATGGCCAATGGTTTAATGAAGCTTCCGCTGCCACAGATACTTGTTACAGGATTATTTCCATTGAAAGAGGTTGAAATCCCGGATTTTAAAAATCATTTAGTTATAATCGGGAAGGATTTGAGTGCCCTTAAGCTCTCTGTTATGGCAAAACATTACGGGTTAAAGCACATCTCTGTGATTTTTGATCCCCTGATAGCAAAAGAGAAAATGAATAAAGGCGATAATGTTGTATACGGAGATGCTGTTAATGAACCGATTTTGCTTAAAGCGCATGTTGACTCGGCCGAACTGGTTGTTATTTCCATTGGTGATATAATTCCGTCAATGGCTATAATAGACAAGGTGAGGAGAATAAATCCAAGGGCTTTCATTATTGCGAGGGCAGGGCATATTGAGAATATGCATCAACTTTATGAACTTGGTGCAGATCAGGTTTTCCCTGAAAAATTTGAAATAGCTGTTGATTTTTTTACCAGAGTGCTGATGAAGCGGCTTTACCCCCAGAAAGAGATAAATCGTATGCTTGCTGAGATCAGAACCATGAATCTTGGCGGATTTATAGAGAGAGATTTGATAAACAAAACGTCTATTATTGATGAACTCCCAAATGTAAATATTATCGCAGTGACTATTGAAAAGGATTCATTTGCAGAGGGCAAAACTTTAGGCGAAATCGATTTAAGAAGGAGAACAGGTGTTACCCTTCTGGCTTTAAAAAGAGGTGATGACATTATAGAGCACCCAACCCTGAAAACAAATTTTTTGCCGGGAGATATAGCATATATTTTAGGAAATCCGGAACAGGCAAATTTTGCAACTGAACTGTTTACTGTAAGTACTTAAGCATTATACGATTATCAATAGGTCAGAATATATTTGACTATACATTTTTCTGACAGAATGAGTTTTCAATAAAGATCTGTTTCTTTTTTTTTCAGCCAAACAATCCCTCCCTGATAAGTTTATTACCTATATAACAGTTCAGACATCTTTTTTGATCGCAATACATGGTCTTTAGCTGCAGTAGTGATTGTGACTCAAAAGCTGACCGGCATTCAATGCCTGCTTTTTTCCATTTGGCTGTGACTGAATTTTTTTCAGGGGGCAGCTCTTCGAGGAAATTCAGAGCCCTGTTTTTTAATTCAGAAATGTTTTGTTGTTCCCCGTAAACAAAGATAAGAGGAATGACCACATTGATAATAATTGAGCAGATGGAGGAGTCACCCAGTTGCTTTTTATAAGTATGTGAAGATTTTTTGTTTAGCCGGTAGTGTGAATCCCAGTAGCCGGAGGCACTTACCCTGAATAATTTTTGAAGTTCATTTATATTTTCTGCCGATACTATTTTTGAAAACAGTCCCTGATACCTGTAAATTAATCCTGCTAACTGAGAGATGCGTATAGTCGGGAAATTGACAGGCCTTGTCCTCATAAACTTCCACAGATGATATTCCACAGGTGTTATTCTGTATTTCCTGCCAAGAAAGCCAAACTCCTTTTGGAGATCCTGAGAGTAGTCATCTTCCCATAGTTCTTCCTTCAGCAAACCTGATGCACCAAAGAGAAGGGCTTCCAGTTGAAATCTGTTGTTGTGGTGTCTGGATAAAATTTTCATTGGCACCGACCTTGCCATCAGCTCAAAAGGTGTTGAATTAACCTTAAATCCAAATCTTCTGGCGAGAATCTGGTAGAATGTCTCATTCCAGTCGTTTTGATTTTTATTCATAACGCTTAATATTTCACCGGTTTTTTTCTCAAGCCTCTCTGTCATCAGTCTGTGAAATCCCAGTTTTAAAAACAGGGGGTCGATATGTTTAAGTTGCTCTTCGCAAGCAATCCATGTCCGCGCAGATAATAATTTTGAGTAACTTTTTCTGTATTCATCCGGCCATTTGATTTTAAGGGTTGCGACAGCTGTGCCGTTGTTTCTGTAGATTTTTTTGTCAGCATATTCAACAACATGAAGAATAACATTGTCGTATGCTTTATCATTACTGTGCTTATGCCGGTTCCAGTCTGAAGCTCTGCGGTGAATCTCAACATTACCTGCCCAGATAGTGCCGTTTATATTAATTTTTGCATTGAAAAAGTCGGGTCCTGAATTGTAGTTCCTCCTTCCCGTTGAAAGAATTTTCAGTGATTCTCCGTCGGTCGTTTTTATATTCTCTGTGATAAAAAGAGTGTTTTCCCAGATATAATTAATGAATTCTTCCGGCATGTGTGGGGGTTATTTCTGTAAAGCAGTAACAAATTTATAAAATTTGTTTCATTTTCTTATTTTTTGAAAAATATCCCACAAAACAATCCCGGCACTTACCGATACATTGAATGAGTGCTTTGTGCCGTACTGGGGAATTTCTATCGCTCCGTCACATATATTGATTATCTTCTGCTGAACTCCTTTCACTTCATTCCCAAATACCAGAGCAGTTTTTTTGTCATTCCCCGGTTCAAAACCGGGCAGCAGAATACTGTTATCTGTCTGTTCAACAGCGAATATTTTATATCCGGCTGATCTGAGTTGTAAAACTGCATCTTCTGTTTTGGAAAAGTATTCCCAGTTGACTGATTTTTCAGCATCCAGGGCAGTTTTATGTATCTCTTTGTTAGGTGGCGTGGCAGTTATTCCGCACAGATATATTTTCTCAATAAGTAATGCATCTGCAGTCCGGAATATTGAGCCTGTATTGTTGCAACTGCGTATATTATCCAGTACAACTGCAATAGCCATCTTTTCTGCTTTTTTATATTCACTGGTTGTTAACCTGTTTAATTCATTGATATGTAATTTTCGCATAGTCATTTTTTACCAGTCTAAAGGAGTCCTGCGAACAGGTAAAGTCATGCATCTCGCCCCCCCGCCGCCCCGGGGCAGTTCTGAGCCTGCAATTGTAATTGCACATTTATTGTAATCGTCTGTATTTACTTTTCCGCTTATTATATCAGATGCCGGAATGATGGCATAATCATTTTTGTCCAGTTCTTCCAGGGTATGCACGTTTCTTTCATAGCCGATTATTTTACCCGGTGAGAGGGCAAAGAAATTTGCACCGCTGTGCCACTGTTCACGCTCCTGAATCCAAAGATCATCTTTGCCGCCGCAGGAGATTGGTTTTAAATCAATTCCCACTTTCTTCAGAGCTGAAGGAATGTTGGACCGTTCCTGAATTTTTACCTTTCCGTTTTCAATGAGAATGTGAATTGTCCGATAGAGATTTAACCTGTAGACCAAAGGATCATAAACCATACATTCAGATGTACTGAGACAGGTAAAAATCATATCCAGATGTATAAATGACTCGGGTGATGAAGGTAACTCCTGTATTATTAAGTTGAATGTCCTGTTATTTTGCTGCTTTAAACTTTCAATTAAAAAATCAATTCCCTGTGTGCTGGTTCTCATTCCTGTTCCAATCAGAAATATGTCATCACGAATGACCTGGAGATCTCCGCCTTCAAATTTTGCATTGTCTGCCGGATTTAACTTAATGTCTGTTTTTACGGAATTAATGGCAGAGGTTTCCAGTGAGGGATGGTATTTAAATATAGCTTCCATAATCATTGCCTCCCTTTCGCGGACGGGATTTGCCATTCTGCCAATGAGAATTTTATCGTTAATGGCCATAGCTGAATCCCTGATAAAAAAGAGGTTATGAAGCGGCCGGAGAAGAAATTTCTCATGGTTCAGGTAATTGGTGAGGTTATTTCTTTCCAGGGGAACACCCTCAATAAGTAAATCAGCCAGATTTTCAGCATGATTATCTGCCAGGTGTTCAGCTTCATGTGTAATTCCTTCATGAGAGCATATTTCATTTAGAAGCTCCTTTTTAGCAGCAATATTGTTCAGGACATCTGTTAATAACTCTTTTACCCTGAAAACGACAGTAACTTTATTTAAGATTCCTTCAAGCTGGGCATATTCATGAGCTGCTATGGAAAGATTAAGAATGTCGCTGTATAAAGCACGTTCAGCATTTTCCGGCGTCATGTTCTCAACTTCAGGCCCCGGTGAGTGAATAATAACACCTTCCAGTTTACCGAACTCAGAATTTATTAAGGTCTTCATAATTGTAAATAAAGTTGTAAAACCGGTTCAAAGATATAAACTTTGTGGCAGCAATAATTGATTTTAAATATCTTCGTTTTTTTTAATATGGCAAGATCTATCATAACATCAGGCATAATTTTAGTGTTTCTGTTTATTTGTGCTGACAGTATTTCTGCGCAAGAGAAAGATACTGCCGGTATTATGATGGGGATAGTCAGGGATGGCGATACTGTCATACATGTAAACCTTAAGGAGATTTGGGTAATGCCCCCCAAAAAATTTCCCAACAGGAGAGAAGAGCGCAGGTATTACAGTTACGTTAACAAGGTTAAGAAAGTATATCCATATGCACAACTGGCAGGCGAAAAGCTGAGAGAATATGAGCCTCTTTATTTTTCTCTTGAAACCGACAGAGAGCGAAGATTGCTGATGAAGAACCTTGAGGAACAGTTGCTGGAAGAGTATAAGGATGATTTGAAAAAGCTGACCATTTCGGAGGGGAGGATTTTAATCAAACTTATTGACAGGGAGACCCGCCGGACCTCGTATAATCTTATTAAGGATTTCAGGGGAGGATTCAGTGCTTTTTTCTGGCAGGGTATTGCAAGGTTATTCGGTTCTGATTTGAAAACGGAGTATGATCCCGACGGTGAGGACAGGATACTTGAAGAGATAATTATGCTTATTGAGGTTGGATACTTTTAGTAATTAAAAAGTTTTAAATGAGTAATTTAATCAGAACCTTTATTGCGGTTGATATAATACCGGGCAAAGAATTATCCGGGGTAATAAAGGAATTGAAAAAATTGTCAGCCGGAGAAGCTGTTAAATGGACAGACAGCAGGAATATGCATCTCACCCTTAAATTCCTGGGGGATACAAAACCGGAATCATTAAATGAAATTGTGTCTGTATTAAAGGATATTATTAAGGAGTACAGTACATTTTCATTCGGTCTGAACGGATTGGGATTTTTTAAAAGCGGGGGAGCTCCCAGGGTTATTTTTGCAAAGGTCACCGGTAAAGATATACTACAAAAGTTAGCAGAAGAGATCGATATGAGGTTGTCGGAGACAGGATTTGAGAGAGAAATGCGACCTTTTAGTCCGCACCTGACACTTGCCCGGATTAAGTACCTGAATAACAGAACTGCTTTTTCCCGGTTAATAGGTGAATATGACGATTACTACTTCCAGAGCGTGGTTGTAAAAGAGATTATTTTATACCGGAGCATCTTAACATCAGTCGGCCCGAATTACAAAAAACTGGCTGTTATTGATTTATAACAGATCACTTGCCATTTCCTTTAAAACTTACCATTACAGTGTATATCAGGATTTTGAAATCTATATACAAAGAAATGTTTTTGAGGTAAAGCATATCATAAGGGAGTCGCTCGAGCATCTCATCCACATTTGAGGCGTACCCGTATTTTACCTGACCCCATGAAGTGATACCCGGCCGCAATTTATGAAGGTGGGTATAGTGAGGAGCATGTCTTACTATTTGATCAATATAAAATTGTCTTTCGGGCCTGGGGCCTACGAGCGACATCTCACCTTTAATTACATTGAAAAACTGCGGGATTTCATCCAGATGAGTCTTTCTGAGGAAATATCCTATTTTGGTGATACGGTCATCATTCTTACTTGAGAGCTCGGGAGTGCCATTCTCAGCATTATATATCATGCTTCGCAATTTATAAATATTAAAAGGCTTGCCAAACCTCCCGATCCGTTCCTGTTTATAGATGACAGGTCCTTTTGATGTGCCTTTGATTATAATTGCAAGGACTGCAAAAACCGGCAGAAATATTAAAGAGGCCAATAATGAGAGTCCGATATCCAGGAGTCGTTTGGTTTTTTCCTGCCAGGCAGGCATTAATCCGTTGGAGATTTTAATTAACGGACTTCCGTAAATGGTATTCATTTTAACATTTCCCGACAGAAAATCATAGAGGTCGGGTATTCCCCATATAGTAACCTGTCTGTTTTCCAACACGGTGAGTATCTCGCTTAACTTTTCATGTTCTTTGGTTTCTATGGCAATAATTACCTCTTCAATATTATTCTTTTCAATTATATCATTCAGCTTTTCAATTTTTCCCAGGTTGTTAAGATACAAAGACATTCCTGAACCATTGTTTATTTTTTTGTTGTTTACATCTACATATCCAATGAAAAGATTGCCTGCAGGACGCTGTTGACTTATCATCTCCCTGTATATTTTTTCAGCCTTTTCATTGCTGCCTACAAGAAGAGTATTGAACCCTATCTTTCTCTGGTGAATCCTGTGGATAGTGCGTGTTGTTAATATTAAACGGAAGAGATAGGTAAAGCCAAAGTGCAGACCCAGAAGAGTAAAGAACAGCCGGTAGTAACTTTTATAAGAAGGAATAAAATCGTCTAATAAAAGAGCAAAAAATATCACTACCACACCCACGACAGAGGTCATAAGAGTCTGACCAAGCTCAAGAAGGCGCGATCTTCTGTAAATATTGTCATAGAATCCTGTGATGTAATAAAAGAAGATCCAGATTGATGGAATAATTGCCAGTCCGAGAAAAAAGCGGTTATTGAGTTCTATCGGCACTTCGATGCCGAATAGCTGCGATTCTATCGCTACCTTGCGATAAATAAAGAAGACACTCCAACTGATTGCTGCAGCTAAAAAATCAAAAAACAAATATTTGGCAACCTGCCACTTCTTATTCATTACTTGCCGGTTAAGTTCAGTCTGGATATTATAAATATGCAAGCTGTTTATTAAACGCTTCCTCAAATAAAATATTGCAGGAAATTTGGATAATTAATCAGTTTATACTGATAAAAACTGGGATAATTTGGATTTTACCTGTTCCTGAGTATAAATGGCAGCCAGATAATTTGAAATGCCTGTAACAGGGTCTTTTTTATGTAAAATGTTGTCTGTAAAAGTATTGAATTCATCTTTGTGGTAATAAGAGGTAAGGTTCAGACCGGAATTATTATATAAAAAAGTGTTGCCGGTAAGATCCAGAAATGCATTTTTCCCGGATGCAAATGCTTTTACAACAAATTCATCAGAATATTTTTTCCCGAAATTAAGATTAATGACCGTTGAGTTACTGTAATCGAATCTTAGATTATTGAAATCAGTCTGGTCACTACCGGAACGGAATGATAAAGCCTCAATTTTTTTAGGTGAAAGTCTTGTGATACCCTCCGTCATCAGCAATAACTTAATAAGAGTATTGTTGGTATCACTGTTATTTTTGAAATAATAGATATCGAAAAATGCAGGTGTTTTAATATTGTCTTTTAACCATTGGATTGCCGGGAAATTAAAAAGAGGATTTGCAACGTGGAAAGAAATTCCTGCCTCTTCGGCAAGTTTTACAAGTTCTCTACACTCCTTAGGGTCAAATTCAGGAAAATCGGCCGCAAATATATGCTTGCCTTTTTTAATTATTTTTTGAACCAGTTGAAAAGGTAACAGGGAGAAGTGGTTAATCAGCAGAATGTCAGATCTTTCAAGCAGCTCAATGCGATTGAATTCAGGAATTGATATCAGGGAATCATCTTTATGAGTCCTGGTCCCTATTGATGACTTTCCTGAAATGTGAAGATTTGTGTTTTTCCGGATACTTTCAATATAGGTATCCAACACTTTGATATCACCGATTAATCCAATATTCAGCATAATAGTACAAATATATTATTCAGTTTGTTCGGTTTTTATAACTGCGCAATTAACTTATCAACTTTTAATGTTAATATTGTAGACATTGTAACCGGTTTTAATTTGAACGGATCTTATATTTTTGTTGGATAATTGATCGAAGAATGAAAGAAAATGATGATCTGAGATATCATGGCATGAGGAAAAGGCTGGTTGAAGGATTAAAAATTAAAGGAATCAGGGATGAGCGGGTTTTAGCTGCAATAGGGAAGGTGCCGAGGCATCTTTTTATGGAGAGCTCATTTTTGAATTTTGCATATAAAGACCAGGCTTTCCCAATTGGTTCCGGTCAGACTATCTCACAGCCCTATACCGTGGCATTTCAGACAGAGCTTTTACAATTAAACGAAAATGATAAGGTTTTAGAGATTGGTACAGGATCCGGTTATCAGGCAGCGGTATTATCAGAAATGGGAGTGAAGGTCTTTACAATTGAACGCCATAAAGACCTCTTTTTAAGAGCACAGTCATTTTTGCCGGAAATTGGTTATCATCCTGCATGTTTTTTTGGTGACGGGTATCAGGGATTGCCCAATTTTGCTCCCTTTGATAAAATCATAGTTACAGCGGGGGCCAGGTCGGTGCCCCAGGCTCTGAAAGAGCAGCTTAAGATCGGAGGCAGATTGGTAATTCCGGTAGGGAAAGAGGATCATCAGGAGATGCTGGTTGTTATCAGGATATCTGAAGAGGAATATGAGACAGAAAAGCATGGTGGATTTGTTTTTGTTCCTTTATTGAAAGGAACAGTTAATTTTTAAGTAATATCTGTATGATGCTTATTCTGTTTAAACATCTGAATTTAATGAACGTTGGAAGATGAGGGTAAAAAAATTTATAGTCAATCCTTTACAGGAGAACTCATACATTATTTCCGATGAGACAAATGAGTGTATTCTGGTCGATCCCGGATTCTATTATCCGGAAGAGCAGAATAAAGTTAAAGAGTACATCAGAACTAACGGATTGAAGCCGGTAATGGTTGTAAATACCCACTGCCATTTTGATCATATTATGGGAGTTGAATTTTTGAGGGAAGAGTATAATATTCCGTTTATTGTCCATGCTGATGAATCTTTCTGGGTTGAGAATGCAGTTGAACAGGCAGAAATGTTCGGATTTGAAATGGAACCTGTCAATGCTCCTGATTATTTTATTGATGTTAATGAACCATTAAGATTTGGTACGACTGAATTGAAAGTAATTCACCTGCCGGGACACTCTCCGGGTCATGTTGTATTTTACTCTGAAGATGAACTTATCCTGATTGCCGGGGATGTTCTGTTTTATGGAAGCATCGGTCGAACTGATCTTCCCGGAGGTAATTACCGGACATTAATTTCGGGCATAAAAGAAAAATTGTTTACTCTGCCCGGAGGAATCAAGGTTTACTGCGGGCACGGACCGGAGACAAAACTTGATTTTGAAAAATCATCGAATCCCTTTTTAATATGATTGTTATTGATTTGTATTGATTTATTAATGGTTGTATCTTTTTAAATGTTCCCTTTACATTGTGAATATTCATAACACGGATAAAAAAATTTACATTTACTGAAATTTTAATTTAAAAATAATTATAGATGTCTCATGATAGTTTTGTAAACAGGCATGTAGGCCCGCGCGAATCCGACATTCAGAAGATGCTGGAAGTAACAGGCGTATCTTCAGTTGAGGAGCTGATTGAACAGACAATACCCTCCAGTATCAGATTAAATGCACAGCTAAAACTGGGAGAGGGCCTGACAGAGAGGCAATATTACAGAAAAGTCTTAAGTCTTGCAGCCAAAAATAAGGTATTTAACACCTATATCGGAATGGGATATTATGACACAATAACACCGGCAGTAATATTGCGAAATGTTCTTGAGAATCCTGTCTGGTATACTTCATATACCCCTTATCAGGCCGAGATTTCCCAGGGCCGGCTGGAAGCACTGCTGAATTTCCAGACAATGGTGTGCGAACTGACCGCAATGGAACTGGCCAATGCATCGTTGCTGGATGAGGCTACTGCTGCTGCTGAGGCTATGGTGATGATGTTTAACATCCGTTCACGTGATATGGTTAAGGCAGGAGTGAATGTTATCCTGGTCGATGAAAAAGTTTGGCCTCAAAGCCTTGATGTTTTGTCGACACGTGCAGAACCTCTTGGCATTGATCTTAAGATATCACCTAAATCTGAATTCCAACTTACAGATGATGTGTTTGGCGTCATTGTTCAATATCCGGATTCTGACGGGAATATTAATGATTATTTTGATTTAACCGATAAGGCACACGGGAAAAATATCAAGATAGCCGTTGCAGCCGATCTAATGTCACTGGCCGTTTTAACCCCTCCCGGTGAGTGGGGTGCCGATATAGTTTTTGGCAGCAGCCAGAGATTTGGAATTCCGATGGGTTACGGAGGTCCTCACGCAGCATTTTATACTGCCCGAGGGGAGTTTAAGAGGAATATGCCGGGACGTATTATCGGGGTGACTAAAGATGTCCATGGCAGCAGGGCTTTGCGAATGGCGCTGCAGACACGGGAGCAACATATAAAGCGTGAAAAAGCAACTTCAAATATATGTACAGCCCAGGCATTGCTGGCAATAATGGCAGGTTTTTACGGTGTTTATCACGGTCCGGAAGGAATAAAAATGATTGCTTCCAGGATACATAATATTGCTGCCTTCCTGGCATATGAGATCGGGAAAATGGGTTATAAACAGTTGAACAGACATTTTTTTGATACAATAAGATTCGCTCTTCCCAAACATGTAAAACGGGAAGATATTGAATGGCTTTCTCATGATTTGGAGATGAACTTCCGATATTTCGCGAACGGAGAAGTTGGAATTAGTATTGATGAGACTACCAACCGGGAAGATATGACATGGATTCTGGAGGTATTTGCAAAAGCAGCAAATAAAAAGTGGCCGTTTGTTCATGAATATCCAACAGGATTTGAAATTGATAAAAAATTCAGACGTGTTTCGAAATTTATGACCCAGGAGGTTTTTAATCTTTACAGTTCTGAAACAGAGATGGTGAGATATATCAAAAGACTGGAGCATAAAGATATATCTCTTACGCACTCAATGATTTCACTTGGTTCGTGTACCATGAAATTAAATGCAGCCACTGAAATGTTACCTCTGAGCTGGATTGAATTTAACGGAATTCATCCTTTTGTCCCGAAAAATCAGGCCCGCGGTTATCATGAGATGATGGATGAATTGCGTTGCGACCTTGCGGAGATAACAGGCATGGCGGATGTCAGCTTAATGCCAAATTCAGGAGCCGCCGGCGAGTATACAGGATTAATGGTTATTCGCGAATATCATAAAAGCAGAGGTGATAATAACCGTAATGTTGTTCTTATACCCTCTTCTGCACATGGAACAAATCCTGCAAGTGCTGTTATGGCAGGCATGGAGGTGAGGGTGGTCGGTTGCGATGAGATGGGAAATATTGATTTGGAAGATTTGCAGAAAAAAGCTGAAGCAAACAGTGATTCACTGGCTGCCCTGATGGTTACTTATCCGTCAACTCACGGGGTGTTTGAATCCTCTATAGTTGAAATTTGCAGGATCATCCATAAATACGGAGGTCAGGTTTATATGGACGGAGCCAATATGAATGCCCAGGTGGGACTTACAACACCGGGAATAATTGGTGCTGATGTCTGTCATCTTAATCTGCATAAAACTTTTGCAATACCTCATGGCGGCGGCGGACCGGGAGTAGGTCCCATAGCCGTGGCTGCTCATCTGGTGAATTTCCTGCCTTCTCATCCTGTAATAAATAACGGGCATGCCGGTATTAATGCAGTTGCCGGGGCACCATGGGGAAGTGCCTCAATCTTGCCGATTACTTATGGATATATTAAAATGATGGGAGCTGAAGGATTGACCAAAGCAACCTGTCTTGCAATATTAAATGCTAATTACATAGCAAAACAGCTTGAAAATAATTACGGTGTCCTGTATAAGGGTGAAAATGGAAGGGTAGGCCATGAACTTATCCTGGAGTGCAGACAATTCAGGACAACTGCCGGAATTACTGAAGAGGATATAGCCAAAAGACTTATGGATTTTGGCTTTCATGCACCAACTCTCTCATTTCCCGTTCATGGCACACTGATGATTGAACCTACCGAAAGTGAATCAAAAGAGGAGCTGGACAGGTTCATAGATGCTTTGAATATTATTTTCAGTGAGATAAATGAGATTGAGAAAGGTGAGTTTGATAAAGGTGACAATGTACTTAAAAATGCACCGCATACTGCCGGGATCCTGACATCTGACGAATGGAATCACTGCTACCCCAGAGAGAAGGCAGCCTATCCGGTCAAATGGGTCAGGGATAATAAATTCTGGGTACCTGTAGGTCGCGTGGATAATGCATGGGGCGACAGGAATCTGATATGTACCTGCGGTTCACCGGAGGAATATGAATTGTTCAAATGATTTAATAAAGTGAATGATTGTTTTTCCGAATGCTAAAATAAATTTGGGTCTTTATGTAATTTCCAGGCGTACTGATGGATATCATAACCTGGAAACATTGTTTTATCCCGTGCCATTATATGATGCACTTGAGATGATGAAAGGAACTATAACTGACTTGTCGGTTTCCGGAATTAAAGTCGATTGCAGGGGAAAAGATAATCTTATCATAAAGGCATATGAGATGTTGAAGCATGACTTTGATTTGCCGCCTGTGCGTTTTCATCTGCATAAAATTATTCCTTTTGGAGCCGGACTTGCCGGGGGATCTTCAGATGCTGCCTTTACTCTTAAGATGCTGAATGATCATTTTAGCTTACAGCTTTCTGCAAAAAATCTTAAAAGTTATGCTGCAAAAATCGGAGCCGACTGCCCTTTTTTTATTGATAATATACCCATGCTGGCTGAGGGAACCGGCGATGTTTTATCACCGGCAAATATAAATCTGTCAGATTGCAAAATCGTGATCATAAAACCTCCTGTGTCCGTAATTACAGCAGAAGCCTATAGAGATATTGTACCGGGGGAGGCTACCTTTAATTTAAAAGAACTGCCTCTTTTACCAATAGAAGAGTGGAAAGGAAAAGTTGAAAATGTTTTTGAGAAAACTGTCTTTCCACTCTTTCCGGAAATAAAAAAATGTAAAGAAGCACTCTATGATGCAGGTGCAATATATGCATCTATGTCGGGTAGCGGTTCTGCAGTTTTTGGTATTTTTCACATTTTGCCCGAAGATCTCAAAAAAATAATACCTGAAGGTATTTTATTCACCCTTTAAAATCCGCCATTCACCGAGTTTTCTGTTTAACTTACATATTTCCTGTGTTTTTTACTAAAGGATAGTGTAACCTTTGTATCAATTATATGTCTATAGTGATAAAGTTAGAACATGTATTATTAAAAACAGGAAACTATGAAAACAACAAAAGCTCGTTTAAATCAGATTATTTTTACTGCATTATTTGTAACAATACTGGTTACTGCCAATGCAAGTGTGAAAGGAACAGAAGTTGTAAATGTCTCAGGCCTTGAAAATATAGTTGAAACAAGATTAACAGTTGAAGACTGGATGCTGAGAGGACATCACTGGGAAACTTATTCAGAGGTATTTGTTATGGAAAATGCTGCTGATCCGGTTATAAATGTAGAGGACTGGATGCTTGATAAAAATAATTGGTTCAGTAACTTTGAAATGCCGGTTACTGAATCTGAAAAAAAACTGGAAATTGAAAATTGGATGATAAACGGAGATTACTGGAAATAGAGAAAAGGTATAGTATATAAGTGATTTAGTTTAGTTAGGGATTAGGGGGCTGTCGTTACCGGCAGCCCCTTTTCATTAACTGTAAGTCTTAATATTTTTGTGTCCCCTGAAGTATGGTGCTTAAAAAGGATTACATTTATATTTTTTTAATTAGTGAAACCTTTTAAAACAAATAGTCACAAATAAATCAGGTATGTTTGGAATCATGAGTTGCATTTTAAGAAAAGTGGCTTTTTATAATTCATTATTTTTTTTGTGACATTTTACAGATCATGATCCTGTAACCTGACTGGCTGATCACAGGTAGTTGATGATTATGAAAAAAATATGTTTTTGTGAGATACTGAAGATTATTTTTTTTAATGCATTGATCTTTTTCGGACTAACAATTTCAGCCCAGGACATATCTTTTTCACAATTCTATTCAAATCCACTTTATCTTAATCCCTCCTTTGCCGGAACTGCGGGAGTACCAAGAATTGCACTTCAGTACCGTGATCAGTGGCATAGTTTCAGTAATGCTTTTAATACATATTCATTAGCTGTAGATTTTCCTGTGAAAAAGATACAGGGAGGTCTGGGTTTTTACGTGTTAAAAGATTGTCAGGGAGAAAACAGCTTCAATCTCTCACAATTTGATGCTGCCTGGTCAGTTAACTTAAGGGTCAGTGAAAATTTTTTTTTACGGGGTGCTGTTCAGGGGGGAATTCATCAATATTCACTTAATCCCGGCAAGCTTGTTTTTCCTGATAATGTAGATGCTGTTTACGGGCATCACGGTGTTTCACGCGAATTGGAATTCCTGTCTGATACACATTACTCTTTTGCTGATTTTTCTACCGGTCTCCTGTTATACAGTAAAAAATATTTTGCCGGTCTGGCAGTACATCATATAGCTGAACCGAGGCAGTCATTTTACTCATCTGACAATAACGGAGGAAAACTTGACAGAAAATTTACTGCTCATTTCGGAGCACGACTGCCGGTTTTTCTTGACGGGCATCAAAGGAAAAAATTTGATATCTCTCCTCAGATGGTTATGCAGCATCAGGGAGCCTTTAGTCAGATAAACTACGGTATACTGGCAACTAAATGGGGATTTACGGTGGGAACATGGTTTCGTCAGAATCCTGGAATAAGGTATGATGCAGTCATCTTCCTTGCCGGCTTTATGAAAAAAACATGGCAGTTGACCTATACCTATGATATTTCGGTATCCGGACTTTGGGGAGAGTCGGGAGGAAGCAGTGAGATCAGCCTGGTTTTCCTGTTCAGAGAGATCGACAGGGGCAGATATCTGCCTTTTTATAATTTTTATGAGGATGAATTCGGAGTTGACTGATTTTCTATCTGATTAAAAGTACCTGTCCCTTTTGTTCGTGTTTAAAGCCTTGGATATCACAATACTGAGCTATCCATATGTAGTTAGCCATTGGAGCTTGTTTACCATCGGAAGTATGTCCGTCCCAATAATCATCAGGAGATTCAGTCTGGAATACAATTTGTCCCCACCGGTTATAAATTTTAAGATTGAATCTTGAAGGATCAGCACCGGTACCTACCGGTCTGAATATCCTGTTCTCCTCAACAGGACTGTCAGGCCGAAATGCATTTGGAGCATAAACAGAAAAAGGAAGAATGGTAATTGTCTGTTCTGCAGTATCCCTGCATTCATAAATTGATTCTGCGATTAACATGGTATTATAATTTCCCAGTTCTGTATAGGTATGAACAGGACTAAGGGAATTTGAGGAGTTGCCATCCCCGAAATCCCATGAGTAGATATCAGCTCCTTCCGACTTATTGGTGAATGTTATTTTCGCATTTTCAATCAGGGCGACAGGATAGTCAGCATCAAATGCTGCAACTGGTTTTGGGTGAATTATGACCCAGTCCTTTTTTATCAGGGTATCGGCACAGCCTGTCACAGATGAATGAGCAATCAGTCCGATATCTGCTCTTCCCGGATCGGGGAAAAGACAGAGATGCGATAATCCGGCTGCCGGAGGCAGGGTGTCGCTTATCCGGTAAAAGGCCAGATTGCTGTCTTTGGGGACAGCAATAATTTCCGCTGATAAAGGCTGGCAGCCTTCCTGATTTTCACTAAAAAAGTCAAAATGAGGTTTTCGTTTCAGCTCAATTTCTGCAGGATCACTCAGGCATCCGTATTCTTTTACTATCAGCCTGACTTTCCCTGCTGGCTCATCGATGACTACGGTAATTGAATCATTCCCTTCTCCTGATTGGTGAATTCCGTCAAAACTCCATGTACAGAAAGATGAATCAGTATTGTCTGTATAAAAAAGGCTTAAGGTGTCAGGATAACACAGATCAGGATCGACAGATAGTGAAGCTACGGGGGTCGGAAATATTTTTATCATGCTGTCGATTGAATAACTGTTGGTACACAGGGTAACAGGATTAGTTACCGTTAGTTTTACACCGTAGAATCCCGGTTCTGAATAGTGCTTTGTTGTATTCTGAGTCTGTGCAGTTGTTCCGTCATCAAAATCCCATCTGAAATTTACGTGGTCATCAATCAGCATTTTCCCTGTAAAACCGACTGTCAGTTCATCACACCCCCTTTCCGGTGAGGCTTCCATTGTAAAGTTTGGTTTGGCTCCCGGTGTTTTTACGGTTGTATCACTGTAACAACCATTATCATCAATATAAAGAGAGATATAGGGAGGTTTTTCCAGAAATGCTCCTACAGAGACGAGATAAGATTGCCATCCAAGAGTGTCGAGAAAATGGCAGCCGTCCAGATCCCAGTAAAAGGTGGCACTGTCTGTTGCAGTACCTGTAAAAATCAATTTTTGACTGTATCCCTGGCATTTCTCATTCTCCTCAAAAATAAAATCCGCTACAGGCTGAGGATGAAATCTTATATGAAAAGTATCCTCTGCCTGGCATCCGTCAGTTGTAGTGAGATAATAGTAAACCTCATAATCACCCCAATCGCTGACTTCAATATCTGTTCCGGTATGAGTTTTCCCGTGAAATTTGAGAGATGATGGTTTGTTGGTTGTCCACCGGAAACTTCCTTCATAATTCCAGACATCTTCAGGAGCGCCGGTGATGTTAACAACGAGCGTTGTTGAATGGTTTCCGCAGATATGCTGATCACCTGTAATTTCAATTTCAGGAACCGGAAAAACTTTTGATTTCATAGTATCGCGGGCAGGACAACCGTATTTATCAAGCACTGTGACCCTGTACTCCCCGGTTCTGTCTGCAATGAATTTTTGTTCTGTAGAGAGAGTGTCCTGATATTCATTTTGCCAGAGATAGCTTGTAAATCCTGCTCCGGCATCCAGTTCAACCGGGAATGGTTCGCATCCTTCTGCGTATTCTATCCCGAGATCAACTTCCGGATGACTCATTAATATATATATGGAGTCTTCCAGTTCACAGCCATCTGTTGTTGAAGCCCTGACATAATATTTACCCTGACTGTCTGCTGTTAAAGTCTGGGTTGAGTCACCCGTGTTCCAATTGTAAGTGTTAAAGTACGGACCGGCATCAAGTGTCCGGGTCTCTCCGTAACAAAGCAACAGGGTATCTCCGTCAAAATTGATGCTTTTACCCAGGTCCAGAATAATATTAAGATTATAGCCAACGCCGTATCCGTATGATTCAACTCCTCCGAAGCCATAGACATATGCAAGAAAGCCACCTTCGCTGTTGGTATTGTGTAATCTGTATGTACCCGGACTTAATGATAGCTGTGCATATGAATAGTTACAGTTTGGAAATGGTGAAAACTGATTCTGCAAAGGTAAGTTATTGAGCAAAATATTACCTGTTTCTGTAGTCATGGTAATAACATTCACGTAATACTTTTTTATTTGGTCGGAGTCGTATGCCACGAAGGTGACATCATTTTTTGATTGGGTTACTGAACTCAAAATAATCATGAAAGGATCTCCGTTACCGCCCGTAAAATCGTTATCTGTTGTCTGCGACTGGCTGTATTGAACTACTAAAACCGGTTTTTCGGCAAAAATCTTTTTAGGTTGATAATGGTAAAGGGTAAACTCCTTAAATTCACCCCTGTTTAAAGTAAAAGGAGCCAATCCGTCAATATAGACAGTGGTATTATCAAGTGCTGCCATTATCCGGTATCTGTCCTGCTCCCTTGATTTCAGCGGAGCTGCGTAATATTCCCTTCCCCATGAATATACAGGTGGGATCTGTTCAAAGAGATGATCCCATGCCGAAACATTTAACTGGGCCGGGACTGTAGTGGCAAGTGCTCCGGAAAAGAGAGCCACCGGCTGATCAGACAGGATGTAGCTGCCGGTCAGGTCTCCCTGTCCTGAAAGATTGTTTCTGTTCATTGACTGTACCTGAAAAACCTCTCCTTTGTTTAACAGGATATTAATAGTATCACCTTTATTTACAAGTTTATCTGTTGTTTTAGAAGGGACTATTGCAACATTTGTTGAATCATAAGCTGCAACTATCAGAAACTGGCTGTTTCTGCCATTACCATAACTGCCATTGTTAGTTTCGTGTATATGCGGGTCATAACAAACAGCAAAATATTCATTTCCAATCGACTCTACAGGATAAATCACTGCTACATCAGCCGAATTTCTGTCCCAGTTAAGGGCATAAACATTAACCGGTTTTTCCGATACAAGTCTGATTCCCCTGTTTTGAACAACCTCTGATCCCGTAGCCTCAACAAGCTCCCAGGGTATCTTTATACGCACGCTGGTGTTTGCCTGAACGTTATAAACATCATTAAAAGGCTTCTCTTCTTTGCCTGTAAAAATTCTAAAAGTGGTAGATTCCCTTGCTGTTACAGTTATCTCGACAAAGTGCTGGTCGTGATAATTTCTGCTTTCCATAAATCCAAACCAGAAATCCTTTCCTTCAGTAGTTTTACGGCAAAGATCACTTTGTGCGAACAGACTGTTTACAATAATGAGGAAAGTTGAGGTAAGAAGAGTCAGCTTCATTTTGGTTTAAACCCCGGTTTCATAGTTTAATCTGCGACCTTTTACAGTAGTATCAAAAATACCATTGTCATATATCTTTCTGCCGTTTACGAAGGTTGTTACAACTTTATGTGAGAATTCATAACCCTCGAAAGGAGACCAGCCACATTTATATAAGATATTTTCATGTGAGACAGTCCAGTTTTCATTTGGATCAATCAGTACCATGTCGGCATAATAACCCTCCCGGATATATCCCCGGCTGTCAATTCTGAAAAGTTCTGCAGGGGCATGACACATTTTTTGTACAACCTTTTCAATTGTGATAAATCCTTTACGGCTCATTTCGAGCATTGCCACCAGGGAATGCTGAACCAGGGGTCCTCCCGACGGGGCTTTAAAATAGGTGTTATTTTTTTCTTCCAAAGTATGCGGGGCATGATCGGTGGCAATTACATCAATCTTGTCTGAAAGCAAAGCCTCCCAAAGAGCCTCTTTATCCCTGACAGATTTAATTGCCGGATTCCACTTGATCAGTGTTCCTTTTGAAGAGTAATCGCGGTCGTCAAACCAGAGGTGATGAACACACACTTCAGCAGTTATCTTTTTATCTTTAACCTGTCCCTTACTGAAAAGATCCATCTCTTTGGCTGTCGAAAGATGCAGAATATGCAGCCGGGTATTAAATTTTGAAGCTAATATAACTGCTTTTGAAGATGAGAGGAAGCAGGATTCCGCGTTTCTTATTTTCGGATGATCTTCAACCGGAACATTTTCTCCAAATTTTTCCCTGGCAAGAATTATATTTTTCTGAATTGTACTTTCATCTTCACAGTGCGTGGCCAATAAAGCAGGTGCATTTTTAAATATTTCTGTAAGTACTTTTTTGTCATCAACCAGCATATTTCCTGTCGAAGATCCCATGAATACTTTTATTCCACACACTTTTGACGGATCTGTTTTCAATACTTCATCGAAGTTATCGTTTGCGGCCCCCATATAAAAAGAGTAGTTCACAAGAGAGGTTTCTGCTGCCCGCTGATACTTTTTTTCCAGCAAATCCTGACTTGTAGTCTGTGGTATTGTGTTAGGCATATCCATGAAGCTGGTTACTCCTCCTGCCCCGGCAGCTCTGCTCTCCGTCTCTATGTCACCTTTATGGGTAAGTCCCGGTTCCCGGAAATGAACCTGGTCGTCTATCACTCCCGGAATAAGGTAAAGGCCTCTGGCATCAATAATATTAAGTTGTTCTTTAAGTATACTTTCAGGGGTAATATGCGGAAAAATTTTCTCTATTTTATCGTTATCGATTAAAACGCTTCCTCTGTATTTCAGGCCTTCATTAATAATTACCGGATCTTTGATAAGAGTTTTCATCTTGTAACAAAAATTACGTTAAGTGATTTTTTCTTTCATATTTTTTGAACCAACTGTTTATTTTCATTTTTAAGACACCCCATAAAGCTTCATTAAAAATGCCTCCGCTCATTTTAGAGGTACCTTCTTTTCTGTCTGTAAAAATAATTGGTACTTCAACAATCTGAAAACCAAACTTCCAGGCAGTAAATTTCATCTCTATCTGAAACCCGTACCCTTTTAGTTTAATTTTATCGAGATCAATAGTTTCAAGTACTATCCGTCGGTAACATATAAATCCGGCTGTAGTATCCATGATCTTCATGCCTGTAATTATCCTTACGTAAACTGATGCCATATACGACATCAGCACTCTGCCCAACGGCCAGTTTACAACATTAATGCCTGATATATAGCGTGATCCTATAGCCACATCAGCACCATTCAGAACAGCTTCGTAAAGTCTTTCAAGATCGGATGGATTGTGGGAAAAATCGCAGTCCATTTCATATATATAGGAATATGCATTGGAAAGAGCCCATTTAAAACCGTCGATGTAAGCGGTTCCAAGTCCGAGTTTCCCCTTGCGTTCGCGGATATGCAATCTCTCCGGAAATTCGCTCTGAAGTGATTTTACAATATCTCCGGTACCGTCAGGTGAGTTGTCTTCAACTATTAGTATATGAAAAGGCACTTTCAGAGAGAATACCTTCCGGATCATCTTTTCTGCATTTTCCCTTTCATTGTAGGTTGGAATGATAACCAGGTTTTTTGACACTATACTGTTTATTAAGATTTAAGTGCGAATTTACATTTTTTCGATTTAAATATACAGTAATTTATTTAGTAAAACTATGCCGGTATATAAGGTGTTTATGGTGTGGTTTCTTTAGTATTCCTGATAATTTAGTTAACACAGGACGGAAAGCTTAACATTAATTAAAAATCTATTACCTGACGCTCAGCATGTTGTTGCAGACAGCAGTTTTTTTGGAAAAAAAATATGTAAAAAAGTTTGGTGGAATAAAAAAGCTCTCTACATTTGCGGCCGTTTTTATAGCAAAGTTCATTGAGTTTTTGAATAAGCAGACAGATGTATTCACAACGAGAAGAGTCTTTATTAAGAAGAGTGAGTTTGGATTAATAATTTGAGTGAATATTTCAAAATTGCCTGCAAAGAGAACAAATTCATTTTTTTACATTATTTTTGATAAAGAGTTCAAAAATAAAATTAAAGATAAATTGGTTCTGAAATATGAAATATTTTTTTTTATAAAAAGAAATTTTCATATCTTTGTGGCCCCTTATGAAAAGAGGAGATAAGAGTATAGGGAGGAGGATTTTGAGGGGGTTATATTTATTCAGTGAGATTATTGACAGATCGGGTTTCCGGTTTTATCCGGGATCGGGTCAGGACAGATAGAAAAAAAGAAGTTCTTTAACAATATTGAAGCACAAAAAAGCAAGGTGTCCCAACTTTGTTGATTTCTGGAGATTCGCCTTGGGCTGGAGAAATTTAACTTTTTATATATACAATGGAGAGTTTGATCCTGGCTCAGGATGAACGCTAGCGGGAGGCTTAACACATGCAAGTCGTACGGTACTCCCGGTTTCGGCCGGGAACGAGTGGCGGACGGGTGCGTAACGCGTATGCAACCTGCCTTATGCAGGGGGATAGCCCATGGAAACGTGGATTAATACCCCATAATATACTGATACCGCATGGTATTATTATTAAAGCTACGGTGGCATAAGATGGGCATGCGTCTGATTAGCTGGTTGGTAAGGTAACGGCTTACCAAGGCTACGATCAGTAGGGGTCCTGAGAGGGAAATCCCCCACACTGGTACTGAGACACGGACCAGACTCCTACGGGAGGCAGCAGTGAGGAATATTGGTCAATGGCCGCGAGGCTGAACCAGCCATCCCGCGTGCAGGATGACAGCCCTATGGGTTGTAAACTGTTTTTCTACGCCAAGAAACGGTCCTACGTGTAGGACACTGACGGTAGTGTAGGAATAAGCATCGGCTAACTCCGTGCCAGCAGCCGCGGTAATACGGAGGATGCAAGTGTTATCCGGATTCATTGGGTTTAAAGGGTGCGCAGGCGGGGATGTAAGTCAGTGGTGAAAAGCTGCCGCTTAACGGTAGTCTTGCCATTGATACTGCATTTCTTGAGTATGGTTAAGGTAGGCGGAATGTGCAGTGTAGCGGTGAAATGCATAGAGATTGCACAGAACGCCGATTGCGAAGGCAGCTTACTGAGCCATAACTGACGCTGAGGCACGAAAGCGTGGGGAGCGAACAGGATTAGATACCCTGGTAGTCCACGCCGTAAACGATGTTCACTCGCTGTTTGCGATATACAGTAAGCGGCTTAGTTAAAGCATTAAGTGAACCACCTGGGGAGTACGATCGCAAGGTTGAAACTCAAAGGAATTGACGGGGGCCCGCACAAGCGGAGGAACATGTGGTTTAATTCGATGATACGCGAGGAACCTTACCTGGGCTTAAATGTAGAGTGCATGAAGTGGAAACATTTCTTTCCTTCGGGACTCTTTACAAGGTGCTGCATGGTTGTCGTCAGCTCGTGCCGTGAGGTGTCGGGTTAAGTCCCATAACGAGCGCAACCCTTACCGTTAGTTGCCATCAGGTAAAGCTGGGGACTCTGGCGGGACTGCCACCGTAAGGTGAGAGGAAGGTGGGGATGACGTCAAATCAGCACGGCCCTTATGTCCAGGGCTACACACGTGTTACAATGGCCGGTACAAAGGGCAGCTACCCCGCGAGGGGTTGCCAATCCTCAAAGCCGGTCTCAGTTCGGATTGGAGTCTGCAACCCGACTCCATGAAGTTGGATTCGCTAGTAATCGCGCATCAGCCATGGCGCGGTGAATACGTTCCCGGGCCTTGTACACACCGCCCGTCAAACCATGGGAGCTGGGGGTACCTGAAGTCTGTGATCCTGAGCAATTGGGAAGCGGCCTAGGGTAAAACCAGTGACTGGGGTTAAGTCGTAACAAGGTAGCCGTACCGGAAGGTGTGGCTGGAACACCTCCTTTCTGGAGCACAAGGAGAATCAGAGATGATTTCAATGATTTTGGGCCCTGCTTTTTTTATGATATAATTGAATGGCGGATTTCCGGCTGTGAAAATATTTAAATTTTAACAGCAGAATTCCAAATCAATTTGGTAAAGTTCCGCAACTCAACAGATTTTGAGAGAAGGATCGATTGAAATTTATCGGCATAGAGTAAAATTGATGAGTGATTAGAGGGACAATCAACCGGAATCAGTCCCGTAGCTCAGCTGGTTAGAGCGCTACACTGATAATGTAGAGGTCCCCAGTTCAAGTCTGGGCGGGACTACCGCGCTGTTCCGAAGCCTTAGCGAAGGATAGCAGAATACTCAAAGTAGCATAGATGAAGAGGAGGGGAATGTCCTCCTTCGCTAAAGCTACGGAGGACAATGGGGGATTAGCTCAGTTGGCTAGAGCGCCAGATTTGCATTCTGGAGGTCAAGGGTTCGACTCCCTTATTCTCCACTCTCAGTCTGCGAAGCTTCAGCGAAGCAGACCAGGAATAAAGAGATAGTCTGAAAGCACAGAATTAAAAGTGCAGAAGATATAGAAGGTGCAGCAACACTTGAAAAGGCAAGCGTTCAAAAAGATATTGAAATATTGATATTAAGTTTAAAGTTTGAATGATGTTTTAGGTCAGTTTGATCAATCTTTAGACTGCTTAGAGATAAGGCTGGTGTCTTAATTGGGGTTCGATTCCCCGGTTATTTTCTTTGTTCACCGGAGCATTATGCTTCTCCTTAGTAATTTTACTATGGAGAAGGAGCGAAGGTGGACCTGACTCACCTACGCTAAAGCTTCGGTGAGTGAGAAAGTTCTTTGGCATGATGGGAAAAAAATTGTAAAGGTGAAAAACAATAAAGAGCATAAAAAGAAACACTGAGTAACGAGGAAAAAGAACCTGCATAAGGGTTCTCTCAATAAGAAAGTTACAAAGGGCGTACGGAGGATGCCTTGGCTCCCGGAGGCGAAGAAGGGCGCGACAAGCTGCGAAAATCTGCGGGGATTGGCAAATACGAGTTGATCCGCAGGTACCCGAATGGGACAACCCATCCCGAGTGATTGGGATATTCTCTGAGTAATCGGAGAAGGCAAACCCGGGGAACTGAAACATCTTAGTACCCGGAGGAGGAGAAAACAATAGTGATTCTCTGAGTAGCGGCGAGCGAAAGGGGATTAGCCCAAATCTGTTCAGTTTAGGCTGGGCGGAGGTTGTAGGGTTGCCGTAAGTTGTATAAATTTGAAGTGGAACGGTTTTGGAAAAGCCGGCCGAAGGAGGTGACAGTCCTGTACACGTAAGGATTTATATGACGGGCAATACCCTGAGTAGGGCGGGGCACGAGGAACCCTGTCTGAATCTGCCAGGACCATCTGGTAAGGCTAAATACTCCCGGGAGACCGATAGTGAACAAGTACCGTGAGGGAAAGGTGAAAAGCACCCCTGACAGGGGAGTGAAAAAGAACCTGAAACCGTGCGCCTACAAGCGGTAGGAGCCCTGATTTATCGGGGTGACTGCGTGCCTTTTGCATAATGAGCCTACGAGTTAGTCGTCACTAGCGAGGCTAAGTCACCAAGTGATGTACCCGAAGCGAAAGCGAGTCTGAACAGGGCGTTTAGTTAGTGGCGTTAGACGCGAAACCTTGTGATCTACCCATGGCCAGGTTGAAGTTTTGGTAACACAAAATGGAGGACCGAACCAGGAAGCGTTGAAAAGCTTTTGGATGAGCTGTGGGTAGGGGTGAAAGGCCAATCAAACTGGGAAATATCTCGTACTCCCCGAAATGCATTTAGGTGCAGCCTTGTAACAGTTTTGCAGAGGTAGAGCTACTGATTGGATGCGAGGGCTTCGCCGCCTATCAAATCCAGACAAACTCCGAATGCTGTAAAATGGTTTACAGGAGTGAGGGCATGGGTGCTAAGGTCCATGTCCGAGAGGGAAACAACCCGGACCAACAGCTAAGGTCCCGGAGTGTATGCTAAGTTGCACAAACGCGGTCCGGCTGCAGCGACAGCTAGGATGTTGGCTTGGAAGCAGCCATTCATTTAAAGAGTGCGTAACAGCTCACTAGTCGAGCGGCCGGGCATGGATAATAACCGGGCATAAGCATACCACCGAAGCTTTGGTTTTCCCCGCTGAGCGGGGGAGAGGTAGGGGAGCATTCCAACTGTGTTGAAGTATGTATGTGAGTATATATGGAGTGGTTGGAAGAGCAAATGTAGGCATAAGTAACGATAATGCAGGTGAGAAACCTGCACGCCGATAGACTAAGGTTTCCTGATCAACGTTAATCGGATCAGGGTAAGGCGGGGCCTAAGGAGCACCCGAGAGGGGAATCCGATGGATAGCGGGTTAACATTCCCGCGCCCGTATTCTGGTGAAAGTGACGGAGTTTAAAAGGTGCTGGGTACTGACGGAATAGTACGCTGAGCTTAGCCTTCGGGCGAAGCGAAGCACTGTATAGACTTCCAAGAAAAGCGAGGGATACGGCCCGTACCGTAAACCGACACAGGTAGTCAAGGAGAGAATCCTGAGGCGCTCGAGTGATTCGCGGCTAAGGAACTAGGCAAAATGACCCCGTAACTTTGGGAGAAGGGGATCCCTGTATAGACTGAACGTACAGTTTGGTTTGTACGGGGACGCAGATAAATGGCCCAGGCGACTGTTTATCAAAAACACAGGGCTCTGCCAAACCGTAAGGTGACGTATAGGGCCTGACACCTGCCCGGTGCCGGAAGGTTAAGGGGGGAGCTTATCTGCCGTAAGGTGGAGAAGGTTTGAACCGAAGCCCCGGTAAACGGCGGCCGTAACTATAACGGTCCTAAGGTAGCGAAATTCCTTGTCGGGTAAGTT
>ENA-OSEO01001151-OSEO01001151.1-sediment-metagenome-genome-assembly--contig:-NODE-1151-length-52548-cov-9.107412_pt1 | contig 52548 bp, 38 predicted proteins | sample MGYA00237883_ERZ534232 | MGnify/ENA metagenome assembly ERZ534232
CAATACACTGTTCAAACCGATCGCCGTAACGAATTGCAGCAGTATCTTAAAGATAGAGGAATACCTTCGATGATATATTATCCCGGAGTTATTCATCTCCATGAAACATACCGGTTCCTGGGATATAAAAAAGGTGATTTCCCGGTGAGTGAAAAACTCACAGAAACGGTGCTTTCATTACCTATGCATACTGAATTGACAACTAATCAATTGGAGTTTATTACAAATACCGTGAAGGAATATTTTGGGTATCACTGATGAGATAGTGAATAAAATTCTGGTTTTTTTGCACTTAATCCCGGGAAAAGACAAAGTTAAGTTTTCAAGTAAGATTATTGATTAAAAGATTTTCTGGCCAATACTCAATTTTAATAGTTAAATAGTACTGTTCAAAAAGATTTGTCGTTTAAGTATTTAAAGGAATAGAAAAGTATAATTTTGTTTACAATTAGAAAGTTGAATTATTTAGAAAATATATTATACGCGAAACCACGGAACCATAAACGATAATTTGAAAATTTCTCTTTTTTATGAATAATATATTTATCCATGAAACCGCCATTATTGACAGTGGCGCCCAAATTGGAAGCGGAACCAAAATCTGGCATTTTTGTCATGTAATGGGTACAGCAAAAATTGGCAAAAAATGTATGTTGGGACAGAATGTTTTTATTGGAAACAGAGCTGTTTTGGGGAACAATGTCAAGGTGCAGAATAATGTTTCTGTATATGAGGGTGTGGTTTGTGAAGATTATGTTTTTCTGGGTCCATCCATGGTTTTCACAAATGTTCTGAATCCACGAAGTTTTGTAGATCGCAAAAAAGAATTTGAACCTACCCTGGTAAAAGAGGGTGCTACTATTGGCGCCAACGCTACAATTCTTTGTGGTACTACTCTTGGTGAATACTGTTTCGTAGGGGCGGGCGCGGTTATAACGAAAGATGTTAAACCATACGCATTGATGTCTGGTGTTCCGGCCAGACAAAAAGGATGGGTGAGCCGGAAAGGTGCAGTTCTTGACAATGATCTTATTTGCCCTGAAACCGGAGAAAAGTATATTTTAGAGGATGGGTTTTTAAAACCTTTGGAAAAGTAGGTTAGAAAAGATATAAACGGAAGGAGCCGAGACACAATAAAAAAATTTTTGTCTTTACAACTTGCCGGAAAAAAATATTAAAATGAAGCGATTTGCAATGATAGGTTCTGCCGGATATATTGCCGAACGGCATATGAAGGCTATTAAGGAGACCGGGAATGAACTGGTTTGCGCTACTGACCGGTTTGATGTAATGGGACGTATCGACAGTTATTTTCCTGATGCCGAGTTTTTCCTGGAAATTGAAAACATGGATAAATATATGGATGATATCCGTCGACAGGGAAAGCCTGTTGATTTTGTGACCATCTGTACACCTAACTACATGCATCCCTCGCATATAAGGTTTGCGCTTCGTAACGGGGCACATGCAATTTGCGAGAAACCGTTGGTAATTTATCCAAAAGACATGCATATTATAAAAGACATTGAAGCAGAGACAGGAAGGAAAGTCTACACCATATTACAATTGCGTTATCACCCGGCCATTCTTGCCCTGAAAAAAGAAATTGATGAAAAAGGCAATTCAATTTATGACGTCGATCTTAGCTACATTACTACCCGGGGAAAATGGTATATGAAAAGCTGGAAGGGAGATGTTTCAAAATCAGGAGGCCTGGCTACAAATATAGGTATACATTTATTCGATATGATTACCTGGATTTTTGGTGATGTAACAGAAAATGTTGTACACCACTATGATATGCATAAAGCTGCAGGTTTTCTGCGACTTAAGAAAGCACGTGTGCGGTGGTTTCTCAGCCTGGACTACAGTGATCTTCCGATACATGCAACTGAAAAAGGTATGCGTACCTATCGTTCTATTACAGTAAACGGCAAAGAGATTGAGTTCAGCGGGGGTTTTACCGATCTGCATACTATAACCTACCAGAATATTCTAAACGGAAAGGGATTCGGTATCGATGATGCACGGGAGAGTGTGGAATTAACAGATTTTGTTCGAAATGCAAAACCAGTGGGTTTAAAAGGTAATTATCATCCGTCCTTAAAAAATAACTGATAATTAAATATTGACAAGCTCCATAAATTTTTTAGTAAGGTTTTTCCGGGAATATTTTTCGAGGGAAGAGGGCCGGGTATTTAGTTTGCCCTCCCTGAACAGTATAAAATAATTTTTAAGGACTTTTTTCATACGTTCTGAATCATTGAAATCAATTGCTACCCCTGAGTTTGTTTCACTTAGAATTTGAGCACAATCTGAATTAACAGGTCCTATGGCAATAATGGGTCGTTTTACTGCCATGTATTCATACATCTTTCCCGGTAAAATTCCCCGGGCATTGGGAGTATTGTTAATCGGCAGAAGTAAAATTTGTGATTTTGCAAGCTCCATTATTCCTTTTTTGTGAGTAAGATGGTCAGTCTGAATCAGATTATTTTTCAAATTATTTTTTTCTATATCTTGGATTACAGAAATATCGGTCTGACCGATAAGATTAATTCTTAATTTTTCTTTAAAGAATTTATCTTCTTCTGCAAGCATGCCAAGTACTTTCCAAAAAACCGCCGGATTTCTGTCCCGGTTAAAGGCTCCTAAATGGGTTATAGAAAATGAATTGTCGCGAACAGCTTTTAATTCTAAGAAGTCTTCCGGATCGAATCCATTATGAATGATTTCTATTTTTTTACCCGGAACCTTACTCAGATCCTTCGCCCAACTACTACTTACAATTACTACCTTGTCAGCGTTTTCCAGTACTTTCTTTTCCAACTTCCTGTGTTTATTATCCGCCCACCGGGTAAGACGCAGTTTTTCATAAAAGTCGATGTCAGTCCACGGGTCACGAAAATCTGCAATCCAGGGTATTTCAAATTTATTTTTCAGTCCCAAAGCAATTAAATGCATACTATGTGGCGGACCGGTAGAAATTATCAAATCAACTGGATTTTTTTTAAGGTAATCCGAAAGGAATTTTACCGAAGGTTTTATCCAGAATTTACGCGGGTCCGGAATTAGAAAATTGCCTCTTATAAAAACTGACAACTTATTTTTCCAGTTGCCCGATGAGGCTTCCGATATATATCCGGCCTTGAATTTTTCACCTCTTTTTTTCCCGGTAAGTTTACGGAATAATTCGTAAGGTTCCCAGATTGGTGTTTTAATGATTTCTGTTTCAGGATGAATTTCAGCACATAAACTTTCGTCGATTACAGAAGCATCAGGATTTTCCGGTGTATATATTATAGGTTTCCATCCCAGATCGGGCAGATATTTCGTCATTTTCAGCCATCGCTGAACTCCCCCTCCCCCGCTTGGCGGCCAGTAATATGTTATTATAAGTACACGTTTCATCATGATCATTTAATTACCCGGATCGAATTACTTTTAATGTATCATCATTTCAGGCAACGTAATTACTAATGGTCGTTTCAATATGTAAGATTATAATTTCCTGAAATTCCCTGACTAACTGCGATGAGAGAAAGGCAGAGAAAAAAAATAAAACTCTGCCTTTCCAAAATCATCGCTATCCAAAATTAAATGTATTCACCGGAATATTAATCTAATCCAAAAATTTTTTCAATTAAATCATTGCTGTAAATAACCCGGTTTGCGGTCGGATATTGATTATTGTATCCCATATCTGAAGCAATGGCTTTAAATTGTAGAATAAATTCCTGTAAATTATGAGATTACAATTTTTCAAATAACTTTTTAAAACTTACCTGCTCTGATATTATCATGCCCAGCTTGTCTATGGCCACTCTCTCCTGCTCCATGGAATCACGATACCTTATGGTTACCGTATTATCCTGAAGTGACTGGTGATCAATGGTGGCACAAAATGGTGTGCCTATAGCATCCTGCCGTCTGTATCTCCGGCCGATAGAGTCTTTTTCGTCATACTGACAGTTAAACTCAAATTTTAGTTTATCTATTATCTCCCTGGCTTTTTCGGGCAGACCGTCTTTTTTTACCAGCGGAAGTACTGCAAGTTTTACTGGTGCAAGCACAGGGGGGAGCTTCAGAACAACGCGGGTATCTTTTTCAAGCTCTTCTTCACAATACGAGGCTGAGATAACCTGCAGAAACATGCGGTCGACTCCTATAGATGTCTCCACTACATTGGGTACATATGATTCGTTGAGCTCCGGATCAAAATATCTTATTTTTTTCCCCGAATACTCTTCATGCCGGGAAAGATCGAAACTGGTACGGGAATGTATTCCCTCAACTTCCTTGAATCCAAAGGGAAACCTGTATTCGATATCAACTGCAGCATTGGCATAATGAGCAGGTTTATCATGTTCATGAAACCTGTAATTTTCATTACCAAATCCCAAAGCACGGTGCCAATTCATCCTGACATCTTTCCATTTGGCATACCAGTCGAGCTCTGTGCCGGGCTTAACGAAAAACTGCATCTCCATCTGCTCAAATTCCCGCATCCGGAAAATAAACTGTCGTGCAACTATCTCATTTCTGAATGCTTTTCCGATCTGCGCAATCCCAAAGGGGATCTTCATTCTGCCGCTCTTCTGAACATTAAGGTAATTTACAAATATACCCTGGGCAGTCTCTGGTCGCAGATATACTTTCATGGAACCATCGGCTGTGGAGCCTATTTCAGTTGCAAACATAAGGTTGAACTGCCTTACATCAGTCCAGTTTGAGGTTCCCGAGACAGGGCAGACAATTCCCTGGTCTGTAATTATCTGTTTCAATTCTGCAAGATTATTGTCATTCAGTGCTTTAACATATCTGTTATGTAGCCCATCATATTTTTCCTGATTGGCCAGCACTCTCGGATTGGTCTCCCTGAACTGTTGTTCGTTGAAAGTATCACCAAAACGTTTCTGTGCTTTTTTAATCTCCTTATTTATTTTTTCTTCGTATTTAGCTAGTTGTTCCTCAATCAATACATCAGCACGGTACCGTTTTTTTGAATCTTTGTTGTCAATCAACGGATCGTTAAATGCATCAACATGTCCTGATGCTTTCCAGACAGTCGGATGCATAAAAATAGCCGAGTCGAGGCCGACAACATTTTCATTCAGCAAAATCATGCTGTCCCACCAGTATTTTTTGATATTATTTTTTAGTTCTACTCCATTCTGTCCATAATCATAAACCGCACTGAGTCCGTCGTAAATTTCACTTGACTGAAATACATAGCCATACTCCTTGCAGTGTGCAATAAGCTTTTTAAAGATATCTTCCTGTGCCATCTGTTTTTATTTCAACTGTTTATTAATGCCTGGTGTAATTATTATGATTTTTTTTCATGCTGCCAGGCGACAAAAATATAATTAAAATGGATGTTAAGAAAAAGTGAAGATTAAAAAAGAGAATAATGTGTTATTCTATCTCTTCAAAGTCAACATATTCCCCATCGTTTTTATTCCGGGAATTATTCTGTTTTTTTTCGTATTCGATAGTGACATCTCCTTCTCTTCTCCCTGCGCGTTGCTGCTGCTTCTGTTGTTCATTAAGTTTTTGCTGCATCTCTTTTACCTTATTTTCCACGATATATGGAAGGATATATTTGGTAAAAAGCCTGATAGCAAAATAAATCAATGCAATAACCAGCAGGGTTCGTAAAAAACCGACCATATAGAGGATGATTAAAATATTCATATTTACTATTATTGCTTTGTTTCAAATAAAAGGTTAATTCCAAAGCACAAATTTAAGTGTTTTGATTTACCCGGACTGAATAATCCTGAAATATTATTTGTTGAAAGGTAATACTGAGCCTTTTCCGTTGTATAATTAATCCCTGTTCCCGGTATCAGATTTTTAAAATTGTATATTGTCAGACCTCCTGCCACTTGAAATCTCCTTTTTTCAGAGGAGTGAGCATAAACAGAGAGGAGATTTGAAAGATGCCTGTCCCGGTAAATTAACTGAGAAGCAATCCCTGCAGTGAATTTTTCCGTAAATCTGTATTTTCCCGAGATATTCATTTTAACCGGAAGATAAGAGAGGTGCCGATCCGGTGTATCAATAACATCTATTATATATAACATTGAGTCAACAAGATGTTTCAGCGCCTCACGCGGTTCAAGCCAGTCTGTTTCATTCTGATTATATGATTGATAGAGGTTATTTTCTTTAAATTTTAAAGCTCTTTCAAAATCTACGTCAAAGGATTTGTTTTTAAAACCGGTAAAACCGGCATCCGTAATACTGAAAGTGAATTCAGAATATTTATCAGGTGTTAATATTATTCCTGCATCAAAGGCTATACCCAGGTTTTTTGGCCTGAAGAAATAATCTCCCGTTGAAATGGCCGCACCGAAAGAAGAGTAATTAAATATTGTGTCTCTTTTATGTTCAAATGGCCCTGCCAAATAAAATGAGCCTTTGGGCTCTATCAGCAGTTCTTTGTTCTCCGGGTCAGTACTGACCGACAAATTAATATCTTCAGTTTTTAAATATATTTTGCCGAACATGATTTTTGCTCTTACACCGGCACTTAATTTTTCTGAAAACCGTTTTGAAAGAGCAGGGGCAATTTCCCTGAATTGTTGAAGATGTACCGAAGCCGTGCCAAAGTCCTCACTTGTACCAAAGAAATTTTTTGTTCCGTCTCTTATTAATCTGACTATTTCCCGGTCGAATTTACCTGATGAAAATGCACGTTCAGAAACTGAAAAACTTATGGTATAATCCTCATGTCTGTAGCTTGCAAAGAATATTGTTAATCCGGCAGAGACATCTATTTTTCCTGTTTCCGGGAGTGCATCGTAAAAGCTGCCTATGTTGTATTCAAAATTTTTTGAAAACAGTGTATTCAAAGGAACATCAAAATTCCAGTTTCCGTATATTCCGGATAACAAAGGCACTCCTATCACCAGTTTATCATTTTTATTTTGAAAGGCAGGATTATAAAATGAATATTGTGGGATACCAGGCAGAAAAAAGAGTGATCCCGATTCCTGTGCCGGGGTAATTTTAAGGATCAAAAAAAATAAAAAAATAAAAATTAATTTTTGCCCTCCGAGCCTGATAACGCTTATTTCCCTGCATTTTCTCATGCTTTAAAAATAGTAATTAAAGGTTAAGGGTTTAAGTAATCACCCGGGTTTTTAACAAACATTAAAATCTTCGAAGATAAATATTGTTTAAGTTTATTAATTTTGTTTCTTAAAATTTTATTTATTGCATGTCTGATAATCATTCAGGTTAAAGCGGAGGGATAATATGAACTGGAAAAAATTTTTATTAGGAATATCTGTAGTTGTAATTGCCGGTCTTGGTTTCTACAGCTTTAATCCCGATCAGAGAAATTTTGAGATTGCAAAAAATCTTGAAATATATTACAGTCTTTTCAGGGAATTGAACCTGTTCTATGTTGATGATGTTAATCCGGGGGAGTTGGTCAGGACCAGTATTGACGAGATGCTGCAGTCACTTGATCCGTATACTAATTATATACCGGAAGAACAGATGGAAGATTTCCGATTCATGACTACAGGTGAATATGCGGGAATAGGAGCATTGATAAGTAAACAGAATGATAAAATCGTTATTGCCGAAACATATGAGGGATTTCCTGCTCAAAAATTCGGATTGAAAGCGGGTGACATAATTCTCGAAGTTGAAGAGAAGTCTACTGAGGAGATGACCACCGAAGATGTAAGCAATTTACTGAAAGGCCCGGCCAAACAGCCGGTGAAGGTAAAACTGCTCAGGCCTGGCGACAAAAAACCGTTTGAGGTGGATGTTGTTCGTGAGAAGATCACTATTGATGCGGTTCCTTATTACGGAATGATCGACCAGTCAACTGCATATATAAGGTTGTCAAATTTTACCGCCAATTGCAGCGAAGAGGTTAAAAAGGCATTTCTTGAACTTAAAGCCAAAAAACCCACTTCATTAATTTTGGATTTACGTTCCAATCCGGGCGGACTCCTTATGGAAGCTGTAAAAATTGTGAATTTTTTTGTTCCCAGGGGAGAGGAGATTGTCAGTACCCGTGGAAAAGTGAAACAGTGGGACAGGACCTATACTGCCACTTCAGCCCCGCTTGATACGGCAATCCGAATAGCAGTTCTTACAAACAGGGCATCTGCTTCTGCTTCTGAGATTGTTGCAGGAGCACTGCAGGATTTAGACCGCGGACTCGTTATTGGTTCACGTACTTTTGGAAAGGGTTTGGTGCAGACTACCCGCGATTTAAGTTATAATGCCAAATTGAAAGTTACTACTGCGAAATATTATATCCCCAGTGGCAGATGTATTCAGGCACTCGATTATGCTCATCGCAATGAAGATGGCAGTGTGGGATTTGTGCCTGATTCTCTAATTTCAGAATTCTCTACCAAAAAAGGCCGCAAGGTGTATGACGGTGGAGGTGTTGTTCCGGATATAGTCATTGAACCTGAACAACTCAGTAATCTTAGTGCAGCCTTACTTACAAAATATCAGATTTTCGATTTTGCAACCAGGTTTTCCAATGAGAATGAATCTATACCTTCTCCTGATAATTTTGAAATAACGGATTATATCTATAAGAATTTTGCCGCATTTTTAAAGGAGAATAATTTTGCATATGAGTCTGAGTCGGAACAGATGATCGATGAATTGATTAAAGCAGCAAAGGAGGAGAAATATTATGACCATGCTGAGAATGAATTTGCAAGCTTAAAAGCAAAACTGGAACCTCATTTGGATAAAGATATGGAAGTCTTTAATAAAGAGATTAAATCATTATTACTGAATGAAATAGTTACCCGTTACTATTATCAGAAAGGTGCTATTCGTTCCTCTCTTGACGGTGATGATGTTATTCAAAAAGCCGTTGAGCAGGTGAATTCGCCGGCTGCATACAGCGCACTGTTTGAACCGGGAATAATTATTTCTATGAACCGAAAGTAATAATCAGGATATTTGTCTCCCGTTGCAATGATTAGATGAGATTAGCTCTGAATATCAGATCAATTTATTATTTTTAAAATCCGGGAGGTTAAAAAATTTTTACAGACGTCTAATTAATATGCAATTAACCTATGAACTTTAAGGAACTGATTAATTTTCAGATTTTAAAGACTGAACATGTAAATATAACTATTCAGGGTGTTGTTGTTGTTGTTCTTGTTTTGATTGCCACCTATATCGGACTCAGAATCTTACGCGGATTTTTCAAGCGGTTTATCAACAGGCAGGAGGCTGAGAGGCGGTCATACTGGTCGGTTTACCTGATTTTACGATACCTGGTCTGGGTGGTAGTAATTGTTCTTCTGCTTGAGACATCAGGAGTAAAAGTCACTGTTTTGCTTGCCAGTGTTACAGCATTACTGGTTGGTGTTGGTTTTGGTATTCAGCAACTGTTCAGTGATATTGCATCGGGTATAGTATTGATTTTTGAGAGGAACCTTCAGATCAATGATGTAATTGAGCTTGAAGATGACACTGTCGGGAAAGTTATACATATCGGACTGCGAACCTCTAAAATTAAGACTCGTGATGATGTCATCCTGGTAGTTCCCAATTCCAAATTTGTAAATGATATAATAATAAACTGGAGCCAAATGGATTACAATACCAGGTTTTCAGTCGGAGTTGGTGTTGCTTATGGGTCAGATACAAAACTAGTTACTGATATTCTTCTTGATTGCGCCATGAAACACAAAAATATTTCAACTCATCCCAAACCTTTTGTGAGATTCAATAATTTTGGAGATTCATCACTCGATTTCCAGGTCTATTTCTGGGTTAAAGAGTCTTTTACGGTGGAGAATACAAAAAGCGACTTAAGATATGCTATAGATGATGCATTCAGAAAGCATGGCATTCAAATACCCTTTCCCCAAAGAGATGTTCATATTAAATCAAAAAACTGATTTTATTGTGTTTTGCTGTTTCAGCGTTGAGATACCCAAAAATAATCTGTTTAACTTGTTATACCTGCCAGGTCTTCCAGTTTAACTTGTTCTTCCATTAAATCTTTTATGGTAGTCGATTTAAAATAGTCTATTATATGGTTATTTAATCTGCCCCAAAATCCTTTGAGTGCGCAATAATTTTCTCTTTCACAGAAAGTATTCATGGCCATGCAGTCAATTATACATATTTCCGGCTCAAATGCTTTATGTATATCATAAATGGTAATATCCTCCGGATCGCGTGTTAGAATGTAACCACTTTTTTTTCCTGAAGCTTTCGTGATTATACCTGCAACTTTAAGAGAATTTATAATGTGATCGAGATATTTGTAGGAGATATCCTGATTTTCTGAAATTTCTTTCTGGTAAATCCCGTTGTCAGACCCACTCATTGCAATTTCCAGAACAGCCCTTATTCCATATCTTGTCCGCGTACTAAATTTCATCGTTTATCTCATTAACCGGAAATCTTATTGCAAAGTTAATAAAAACGTTGTTGTTGACTTTAATTGCACCAAATACTTTTTTGGGGGGATTTAAGTTAAAGTCAGTTAATGCTATATTTTTACTGCCGGTTAATTCGAAACCCGTGTTATCATATGGGTCTATACGGCAGGGAATTGTATAGTCCCGGGTCACTCCGGCAATTGAAATTTTTGTTTGCAAATTGAATACTTCACCAAATTTTTGGTTACCGGAATAATCTTTACGTTTTATGTATATGTATATATACGGGAATTCTGATACGCTCAACATCTCCTGAAAATCTTCACAGAGAAGTTTATTACGGCAAATGAACTCTTTAACATCTACCTGTATTCTCTCAAATGTATCACTGATTCCGTCATTGTTAATCAGATCTCTGATATCGAATTTTTCAAGGTTTGGGCTTTGATTTACCAACTGGAAATTATTAATGTTTGATGAGCCTTTTATAGTGATATAACTTTCATATTCAGTTGCCCCGGACCCAGCTTTATTCTCCGACGCCGTACTGTGCAAATTTGTAAAGATCAAAATTTGTATAAGACATAACAGATATTTTCCCCATATATTGATCATCATGCTGCCGGATATACGTTAAAAATTAAATTTTTTTAAATGTGCTGTCTGATCATTAATTATATCTTAAAAATTGATTGTCTTCATAAATTTTAATATTGAAAACTTTTTCAGTCAGGGCTTTGAAGAGAAGCAGGAAGGATTACCGGGGCAACCGGTAATCCCTGTTAATCTTTAAAATGAAATAGCTGCTTCAAGAACCAATCCCTTAAATTTTCCACCATCTATATCTCCATGTGCCGCACCGTCATACTCCTGATTTACATAGTCCAGCTTAATAACCATATTATCAACCATATACCAGCCTCCTCCAAGGTTGAACCGGTTTACGGATGAACCGTCATTGTTTGAAACTTTATTGATCCTTATCCCTGCATAAAAACTTCCTATGCGGTACAGGGCCTGCAATGCTGTCTGTGTAAAGTGCTGATCAGTGTTGTTTCTGACTCCCTTCATCGATTCATATATTCCGAATACTTCCAGGCCTTTATAGTTAAGAAACAGGTTAGCCATGTAGCTGTTCATCTCCGACTGTCCGCTGCCCGGACTCCATCTGCCTGATTTATAATCGTCACCTGTGGCTGAAGCTTTTTGCATTACACTGTAGTAGCGGGCTCCCGCACGGTCTCCGTCCCATAGGTATGAACCGCTGTGTCCTTCGCCGACATGATATCCGGATACTGTTGCACGTAACCTGAAATCTGATGTGATATTTTTATCATATCCCAATTTCCAGTTAAAGACAAGGTCTTCTCCCAGATCATTACCTCTGCCATAATTCACCCTTCCGTTATTGGTGCCCACAAGTGCGAGAATACCGTTATTGCGGTATAAAATTTCGATACCGGGATTTGTCGTATATGCATCCATTATCCAGTTTCCTACAAACGGATTATTGGTTACAGCCGCATTATTGCTCCTGAAATAGTGTGCATCACCGTAATCGGGCATCATAACACCTGCCTTTATGGTAAGGTATTTCATAATATTATTGCTTGCCGGAAGAAATGGCAGGTAATCCATTGTAAGATAACCCCCTTCTACCCAGGCTTCGTTATGGTGTCGCGACGACATATAATTGTTAATATACAATTGTATGCCCGGTGCCAGATCTGCCGTAATGTTGAGATTGGCTGTAGGCAAATTAAAATTATTTTTCAGGTCAATTAGTTCAACATCAGCTTCATGATCAATTGTTTGAAGCTGTATGGCAAAATCAGCACCTACTTTGACTTTAAGTTTTTCAAATTCGTTTGCATCTGCCTTTGGCTTCTCAAACTGCTGAGAAAAGGACTGAACGCTGAACAAAAGACTGATAATAAAAATTGAAATTTGTTTCATGAATTATTTAATTTAGAATTAATTATTTCTTGTTATCTCGTTTTCACGGGAGATAAATTCAAAACTATATTTGACTTTTACCTCTTCCCCGGTTTTTAATGTACCCAGCATGGCAGTGGGGGGTTCAATTTTATAATCTTTCATGTTTACAGATACTATGCCCTCTGCTGTTATGCGACTGTTACCCTGAACATTGACCTCAGCGCTGAAATTTATCTCTCTTGCTACACCGGCAATTGTTATTATTCCAATTATTTCAACATTTCCATTCTCAGCATTGGTGACTGAAATATCATTTGATCTGAATGATATGACAGGATGCTCCTTCTCTTTCAGGGCATTATAAGTCTTGTTATCCATTATTCTGTTGTTACTGGTTATCTTTTCAACAGGGCAGGTAAATTCAATCTGACTTAGTGTAATATTAGCAGGGGTGTTTTGTGCCGTAACATTACAGTCGAATTCTCTGACATCCATCTCCCAGTCGTGAAGCGAAGAGGTACCTGTAATTTGTAATTTGCTGTTTTCAGGCATTAGCCTGAAGTTTGTCTGAGCGTTTGTGTCTGTAATTAACGCCATTAACAGCAAGCTTAATATCAATCCTGTTATTCTGTTCCTGTTCATCTTTGTATGTTTTTAATTTGTTATCCTATCAATCCTATCATATTGATAGGACAAAATAACAAAAAATTGTAATTGATTAATATGTTTTCAGTGATGTTTTTAAACAATCTTAATGATATGCTAACTTATTATGCCCGGGATAGCGTTATGATGCTTATGAAGTGTTGGTTTTTGGCAGAATGAGTAAGTAATTATATCTGTTAAAGGGCATTGGAAAAATCAGAAACATGACTTAAATTGATACGTATATATAAAAAACATATTAGTTATGATACGTATCGCCACTCCTTTACTGATAATTTTTTTACTGATAACCATATTTTCATGCGGACAAAATGAAAGTAACTATGATATATTACGGCAACGTATGGTTAAATCACAAATCGAAGCCCGGGGTATTAGTGATAAAAGGGTGCTGGATGCATTCAGAAAGGTAGAGCGCCATAAATTTGTTTTGCCTAAGTATCTTCCATATGCATATAATGATTCGCCTTTGCCGATTGAGGAAGGTCAGACCATTTCACAGCCATATATTGTTGCATTTATGACAGAGGCTCTTGATCTGAAAAATACCGATAAAGTTCTTGAAATCGGAACAGGCTCCGGATATCAGGCTGCAATTCTTGCTGAGTTATGTGATTCGGTTTTCACAATTGAAATTTTTGAGGAGCTCGGGGTTAAGGCTCAAAAGCTTTTTTCTGAATTAGGCTACGATAACATATTCTGCAAGGTTGGCGATGGATTTGAGGGTTGGCCCGCTTATGCCCCTTATGATGCGATAATTGTTACCTGTGCGCCGACAAAAATTCCTGAACCGCTTCAGCAACAGCTTGCCGAAGGGGGACGCATGATAATTCCTGTAGGTACTGATCCTGTTCAGAACTTAATTCTTTTGGAAAAGAGAAAGGGTAAGATTAAACGACAAAATGTGCTGCCTGTTCGCTTTGTTCCAATGCTCGATAAAGAGGGAAGAAAGTATTAATATAGTCGTCCGGCTTTTTCATAATACGAATAATTCTTTTATTTTCGCCCTTTCTTTATTTTGGAATTATGTGGCTGAAAGTTTCCGGTATTATTCTCAGAAATAAAATACTTCTGCTCAGCATTTTATTCGCCCTGACCGCTTTTTTTGGATATCATGCCTTAAAAGTGGAGATGTCTTACGAATATTCTTCACTGTTGCCTAAAAGGGATCAGGCTTATAAAGATTATCAATACTTCGTTGATATTTTTGGAGAGGAGGGAAATCTTATTATTATTGGTATTCAGGATTCAAATTTTTTCAATATCGGGAATTTTGAACACTGGAAAAATTTGTGTGATAACCTGTCGCAGGTCGAGGGAGTTGAAAACCTTCTGTCTGTTGCCAATACATACAATCTTGTCAAAAATTCAGAAGAGAAACATTTTCAGGTCAGAAGGATTTTTCCCGATACTATAAAAACTCAGGAGGAGATGGACAGTCTGGCCAGTGAATTTCACAGTCTGCCTTTTTATAAAAATTTTATCTATAATTCTGAAACCGATTCCTATCTGCTGGCAATTACAGTCAATAAAGATAAGATGCATACAAGGGATCGTGAAAAGATGGTCAGGTCTATCGGGAATATTTGTCATAATTTTGAAGAAGAGCAAAATGTAAATCTTCACTATTCGGGATTACCGTATATCCGGGTTGTCAACTCCATTAAGATCAAAGAAGAAATATATTTATTCAGTGCCCTCGCATTAGCTATCTGCATAATTGTTCTTTTTATCTTTTTCCGGTCTTTTAAGGCTGTCTTTTTCCCGGTTCTGATTGTTCTGACCGGGGTTGTCTGGGCTATGGGAATGCTTTCACTTTTTGGTTTTAAAATAACTTTGCTGTCAGGTATGATTCCCCCGCTGCTGATAGTTATAGGCATACCAAACAGCATCTATATGCTCAATAAATTTCATCATGAATATGTAAGCCACGGTAATAAAATAAAGGCTCTTCAAAGAGTTATTATTAAGATAGGTAATGCAACTTTTCTTACCAATCTTACCACTGCCTCCGGTTTTGCTACTTTTATTACTGTGAAAAGTGATATACTCAGGCAGTTTGGTATAGTGGCATCATTAAATATAATGGGATTATTTTTGCTGTCATTACTGCTTATTCCGATAATTTTCAGTTTTATTGGCGCTCCTTCATCCCGGCATCTCAATCACTTGAAAAGCCGCTTTGTTACAAATCTTATCAGGAAACTTATACATATAATCGAACATTACAGAAGACCGGTCTATATAACTGCCGTGGTAGTCGTTATAGCCGGATTATCAGGAATTTCACTGATAAAAAGTTCGGGTTACATGGTTGATGATATTCCCGAGGGCGACCAGATTTATAAAGATCTGAAATTTTTTGAATCCAACTTCGACGGATTAATGCCACTTGAGATTATGGTTGATACTAAAAAACCGGGCGGTGTAATGCAAAACGGAGTTTTCAGCAGAATTGAAGAACTAAATACAAAATTATCGGGGTATGAAGAGTTATCTCAGTCTCTTTCTCTGTTGAATCTGTTAAAATTTTCCAAACAGGCATTTTATAATGGTAATGAAAAGTATTACAGTCTGCCCAATAGCAGGGAAAAAAATTTCATTATGCAATATGCCAGTGTCGGGCAAAGCGATGCCGGTCTGCTGCATTCATTTCTTGATAGTGCGAGGCAGGTTACAAGAATAAGTATAAGAATGAAAGATGTGGGCACTAAGAGGATGGAGGAGTTATATTCAGTTATCACCGCTGATATAGATTCTGTTTTCGCCGGAGATGATTTTTACCTGGTAGTTACAGGGTCAAGTGTAACTTTTTTTAAAGGGACTCAGTATTTACTTAAAAATCTTTTTACAAGTCTTGCGCTGGCAATTTTTATTATATCTTTATTTATGGCGGTAATGTTCTCTTCCTGGCGAATGGTTATTTTATCTTTGATTCCTAATGTTATTCCGCTTATTTTTACTGCTGCAATTATGGGATTTTTCGGTATACCCATAAAGGCTTCAACAATACTTGTGTTTAGCATTGCCTTTGGTATATCGGTCGATAATACAATTCATTTTCTGGCCAAGTACAGGCAGGAACTGAAAGCCACGGGGCGGGATATAAGAAGATCTGTTGTAATGGCTATGAAGGAGACAGGTATAAGCATGATATATACTTCAGTTGTTCTTTTTTCCGGTTTTGGTATTTTTGCCTTTTCGGGATTCGGAGGAACTGTTGCAATGGGGATTTTGGTGTCAATAACATTATTAGTAGCAGTAACTTCGAATTTATTGCTGCTCCCTTCCCTGCTCATAGGTCTCGATAAATTTACAACTACAGAATCATTTGTCGAGCCACTTTTGCATATTTATGATGAAGAGGAGGATATTGAGATGGAAGAACTGAAGATCACTGAAAATAATCATAAAAGATAATTTTATGTACCCGATTGAAGAATTACAGAAAATAATTTACAGTGAGATAAGTCGAAGATCATCGGAACTGGCTGTAAGTAAACCCGGGGAACTTTTTTCTCCTGTAGTCTATACGCTTGGCATGGGAGGAAAGAGAATAAGACCGGTATTACTTCTTATGGGCTATAACTTGTCCTCGGAAAGTATTGATAATGCAATTCCTGCAGCCCTGGCCATGGAGGTATTTCACAATTTTACACTGTTACATGATGATATAATGGACAAATCACAACTGAGGCGGAATAAGCCTACCGTTCATGTTAAGTTCGATCAAAACAGTGCGATACTTTCAGGAGATGCAATGGTTTTTCTGTCTTATAAATATTTGCTGGAGTGCAAATCTGATAATCTGCCCGAAGTATTGGATCTTTTTACCGATACTGCCCTGGAAATATGCCAGGGTCAGCAATATGATATGACTTTTGAAAAGAGGATGGATGTTACAGAGGCTGAGTATATCGAGATGATCAGACTTAAAACTGCTGTTCTTTTGGGATGTTGTCTGAAAGCCGGATCCCTGCTGGCGGGTGCCGGTAACAGACTGGCAGATCAGCTTTACACTTTGGGGAGTAACCTGGGTATTGCCTTCCAGCTACAGGACGATTTCCTGGATACCTTCGGCGATCAGAAAGAGTTTGGTAAAATGATCGGGGGAGATATTTCAGGTAATAAAAAGACCTATCTTCTTATTAAAGCCCTTGAATCGGCAACAGGCGAGACCAGGCAGAAACTTCTTGATTTGATTTCTTCTGAAAAATTTGATCCTGCAGAGAAAATTGAGGCTGTGAAAGAAATATTCAATCAACTGTCAATTAAAAATATAACTGAAAAGAAAATAAACTCTTTTTATGAAAATGCATTTATTATTTTAAATAATATGGCTTTGAAAGAGGACCAAAAAATATATTTAAAGACATTTATAAATAACATCAGAGATCGCAAATATTAAAAACATTTCATTCTTAAAGATATTTGTCAGAGTTATTCAATAACTTTGCCATGATTAATTTTAATAATATGAAAATTAATAATAGATGGATCAGGTTAAAGGGAAAATAATTCAGGTCATCGGTCCGGTCGTTGACGTAAGTTTCGAAAAAGAGGGTGGTGAGCTTCCTTCAATATATGACGCACTTGAAGTTATCCGTGAGGGTAAGAACAATCTGATTATCGAGTGCCAGCAGCATATAGGTGAAAATACTTTACGGTGTATTGCAATGGACTCAACTGATGGATTGACAAGGGGTATGAGAGTGGTATCAAAAGGAAGTCCGATTATAATGCCAAAAGGTGAGGCTGCATTGGGAAGATTATTAAATGTTGTTGGGGACGCAGTTGACGGACTGGAACAACTGCCTAAAGATGGATTCAGTATACATAAAGATCCTCCTAAATATGAGGACCTGCAAACTGAGACAGAGGTGCTTCATACTGGAATTAAGGTAATCGACCTGATCGAACCTTACGCAAAAGGCGGGAAAATCGGACTGTTTGGAGGAGCAGGAGTCGGAAAGACCGTTATGATCCAGGAGCTGATCAATAATATAGCATTGAAGCATAGTGGATTATCGGTCTTCGCAGGCGTTGGCGAACGTACCCGTGAAGGTAATGATCTGTTGCGTGAAATGATTGAAGCCGATATTGTTGATTACGGGGAAGAGTTTAAAAAATCTATGAAGGAGGGGAGTTGGGATCTCTCAAAAGTAGACATGGAAAAACTGAAAAAGTCGAAACTGGCCATGGTGTTCGGACAGATGAATGAACCACCCGGTGCCAGAGCAAGGGTTGCTCTTTCGGGACTTGCTATTGCTGAAAGTTTACGAGACTCCGTTGCCGGAAGTTCAGCAGGTCGCGATATACTATTTTTTATAGATAATGTGTTCCGGTTCACCCAGGCCGGTTCTGAAGTCTCTGCCCTGCTTGGAAGAATGCCTTCTGCCGTTGGGTATCAGCCAACACTGGCGACTGAGATGGGAATTATGCAGGAGAGAATTACATCTATAAAAAATGGATCTATAACCTCTGTACAGGCTGTTTATGTTCCTGCCGACGACCTGACTGATCCGGCACCTGCCACAACATTTGCCCACCTGGATGCGACAACAGTTCTTAGCAGAAAAATTGTGGAACTTGGTATTTATCCTGCAGTTGATCCCCTCGACTCATCATCCCGTATCCTGACTCCCGAAATTGTTGGTCATGAACACTATAATTGTGCGCAGAATGTTATCCAGCTGCTTCAGCGATATAAAGAGCTGCAGGACATAATTGCTATTCTTGGAATGGATGAATTGTCTGAAGAGGATAAATTGGTTGTTCATCGAGCCCGAAGAGCACAGAGATTTCTTTCACAGCCGTTTTTTGTTGCCTCACAATTTACCGGACTGGAGGGTAAATTGATATCAATTGAGGATACAATAAAGGGATTTAATGCAATTTTGAACGGAGATGTCGATAAATATCCCGAAGCGGCTTTTAATCTTGTCGGGACTATTGAGGAAGCTATTGAAAAAGGGGAACGGCTGCTGTCAGGTAAATAAACATTTATGATCATGCTACTCGAAATTATTTCACCGGAAAAGAGCATTTATAAAGGTCGGGTTAAACGAGTCAGACTACCCGGTACAAAAGGGCTTTTTGAAATTTTGAACAATCATGCCCCTATTATTTCCACCCTGGAAAAAGGGACTATCAGAGTGATTGATCTGAATGATAATAAGCTATATTATAAAATTAAGAGTGGGATAATTGAAAATAAAGAGAATAAAATTATTGTATTGATTGAGTCAGCATAATAGAAAAACTAAATATCTTGTTATACGGTTCAGCTCCATAGGTGATATCGTTCTTACCTCTCCTGTTGTCAGATGTCTGAAACAGCAGGTTCAGGATGTGGAGATACATTATCTCATCAGATCAAAGTTTGCTTGTCTTGCCGACTCAAATCCGTATATTGATAAGGTACATAAATATTCCGGTAACTTTGGTGATTTATTACCCCTTCTGAAAAGTGAAAATTTCGATTTTATTATAGATCTTCAGAATAATCTGCTGAGCTATATCCTGAAAATCAGGCTCAGAATGCCCTCGTTTACTGTTAAAAAGCTTAATTTTTTAAAATTTCTTATCGTCAATTTCAAAATAAACTTAATGCCTCGTGTTCATATAGTTGACAGGTATATGGAGACTGTTTCGGCATTTGAAGTAAAGAATGACGGCCGTGGACTGGATTTTTTTATTCCATACAGAGAGGAATTTGACAGAAAGCATTTCCCTTTCGGATCAGAAAAGGGATATGTCGCCTTTGTAATCGGAGGATCATATAATACCAAGAGATTACCAGCCGCTAAAATAAGGGATATTTGTAATAATATTGATTTTCCTGTTATTTTGCTTGGAGGGGATAAGGAAAAATCTGACGGAGAAGAGATAATTACCGGTTCTAAAGGTAATATTTTTAATTATGCCGGTCAGACCACTCTCTGTCAGGCTGCCTCTATAGTGAGAGATGCACAGGTTGTTTTGACCAATGATACCGGTTTGATGCATGTTGCTGCAGCTTTCAGGAAAAAGATTCTCTCCTTCTGGGGAAATACTGTTCCTGAACTGGGGATGTCTCCATATTTGCCTGATCCCTCCTCAAAAATCATGGAAATCACGAATTTAAAATGCCGTCCATGTTCCAAACTGGGATATGACAGGTGTCCCAGAAAACATTTCCGCTGCATGAATGATATAGATGTGGCAGAGGCTGTCGGCTGGATAAAAAGTAATTTTTTGCAGTAAATAAAATCACCGGCATTTCCCTGATAAATATTATATTTTATTGCAGTGAAGGCCTGATCTTTTTGACCAGTATGAAAATGCCTTTATCTGAGATAATGGTTAAAAATTATAATAATTGAAAAGTATCGATTATTCTGTTATAACTTATGAAAAGCAATCTTTATCCGGTTAAGAGCCTCCTCTAAAATTGTGCGGGGACAGCCAATATTAATACGCATCCAGCCATCTCCGCCTGCACCAAATCGTGCTCCGTTGTTAAGTCCTACCCCGGCCTCGTCAGTAATATATCTGAACAGCTCTTCATCATTCATTCCATATTCCCTGAAGTCGATCCAGATCAAATAGGTGGCTTCAGGCTTCATTACCTTTACTTTTGGCAGGTTCTCAGTAATAAAGTTTTCAAGGAAAATATAATTCTGCCATAAATACTCCATGAGCTGATTAACCCATTCATCACCTTTTGAGTAAGCCGCTTCAAGTGCAACCGAACCGAAAATATTTCCCATACCGAGATGCCTGACATTTAATGATTTTTCGTAGCAGCTAAACTTGCTTTTATCAGGTATTATAACTACTGATGTTGAAAGTCCGGCTACATTGAATGTTTTGCTGGGTGCCATGCAGATTATTGTATTTTTAGCAACCTCCTCTGATAAACTTGCAAACGGGATGTGCTTATAACCTTTGAATACCAGGTCTGAGTGTATTTCATCTGATATTACCAGAATGTTATTCTCCAGGCATATATCAGCAAGTTCGGTGAGCTCTTTTTTTGTGTATACCGTACCACCGGGATTTTGAGGATTACAGAGCAACAATATTTTTGTAGTTTTATCAATTTTGGATTTAAGATCTTCCAGGTCAAAAGTATACCGGCCATTTTTAATTTTTAACGGATTTTCAACTATTCGGCGCCTGGTTCCTTTAACGCTGTTGAAAAACGGGAAATAGACCGGTGGCTGGATTATAACACCATCTCCGGGTTTCGAAAACTTCTCCAGTGCCAGAGTCAGGCCTGCAACCACACCCGGACTAAAAGAGATCCATTCTCTCTTAATTTCCCAGTTATGACACCTTTTCATCCAGCCTTCTATAGATTCATAATATGAATCAGGATTAAATGTATAACCCAAAATTTCGTGTTCAGCCCTCTTCCTGATTGCATTAATTATGAAGTCAGGTGTTCTGAAATCTGTATCCGCAACCCATAGCGGTAAAACATCATTTGTGTTGAACACTTTTTCACGGGCATCATATTTTATGCAATTTGTTGCCTCTCTTGATATGATTTCGTCAAAATCGTATTTTTTCATTTTTGATTACAAGTAATTTGAAAACGGTTGGACTCACAAAATTAATATTCATTTTCCGGTTCCTGAGTTTAATCACTTCAAGTCATTTTTTATGTCCCGGTCTGATTATATTTATTTACTGGCTTTGCAAACATTTTAAGAAGCAATGGTACCTTAAAAATAAACGTTTTAATTTTTAATGCAGGTGCAATAGATGAAATACATGTAAAACTGAAGGTTATATGACAGAAATTTTCTTTAAATATCTTTCCTTTACATCATTCTCAACCTGTAAAACGAAATCGAACCGGTTAAGTTCCAGGCAAAGGTAAAAATCATGACTTGGTGCCCATTCCTGGCTTTCCGGATTAAAAAATCTGTTACCTGATCCTTTTCTGATTATTTCAGTATACTTTTTAAAATCGTTACTACGCCCTTCCAATTCATTTTTAATATATTCAGCACAGAGGGTATCTTCATCGGTTGAATACTCACATGCATAACCCATACACACCAAAGACACAACATCGGGCTGCAATATGTCTATATATTTAATTATTGCTCCGGCATTTACAAAACTTCCTGTCACAATCTGACCTGCATTAACGGCAGATACAATTCCCCTTGTTCCCGAGCTTGTGGTATGAACGATAGTTTTTCCTTTCAGATCGGCCTTCAGGATATGCGAGGGAGAATTACCAAAATCAAAACCATGAGGTTTCATCTCATTTCTTTCACCCATCAGCAGATATTCCGGATGAAGATTTTTTTTCTGCCAGGCATCTTCAATATTTTCTACGGGAATGATCTTTTCTGCTCCCTTGTTAATTGCGTAACACGCTGTTGAGAATGCCCTGAAAACATCAATAATAACTGTAAATCCGGTCGCTTCTCCTGCTCCGGCAAGAAGTTGAAGTATTTGTATATTCATGTGATTATATGGCGTTTATTTATAAATATACAAAACGGAGTTAGTATATTTTTTAGTCATACTACCGGTTGATTTAACAATCATGCTCGTGTCATTTTTTTCGCAAAACTAAAAAATTTTACTTAATGGGATATAATCATTTTCTGCATTGAACCCGGGACATAACAAACTGCTAATTTTGTAATTATACACACTGCTTACGGGATTAAAAATTCAGCATTATAAAAAATATCTAAGATCAATTATAGTTATACAAAAAATTTATAACTTGTTTGTGTAAATAATATTTAACTCGTTTCACAAAAGTAACTGTTTAATAAAGTTTATGTGAAAACGAAGTGCTTCGTCTGCATGACACGGTCAGGGGGGGTTCCCTATGTTCTCAAATTTTTAATTTGCTTATTTTTAATAAATTATAAATATAAAACAGATGAAACGAATTATTGCTTTTACAGGCCTTTTTTTTCTATTTGCATATATGGCAAATGCCTATGCCTTTAAAGATTTAAATGCAATTTCCGGAAAGTGGAAATATGAGGTTACTTCTGCCCCTGAGGGTTATCAAAATGGAGTGATGGTGCTTACAGTAAAGGATAATGCTTTGAATGGAGAGGTAAGTTTACCTGACGGGGGTAAAATTATTATGAGAGATGCTGTTTATGAAGGTGACACCTTGACTTTTATGGTAAATGTTGATTATGAATACATTAAGATCAAGTTAACAGTAGATGGAAATAAAATGAAGGGTATCGTGAATTCCCCTGACGGGCCATTGACGTTGACAGCAGAAAAGATAGAATAGTTCAGATTAATAAGATACTGAATTCTTGTTGACTGAATTTTTTTATGAAAGTTGATTCGATGACCTGTTGTATACATACCAGGGTATCCCGTTGACAGGCTGCTGAAAAAATTATATCAGGGCAGATTATGAAATGAGTTATTTAATGCTCTGTTATTTTTTTTATGCAGTAATAATTTGTTTTTACTGAAGAATAACAATTTTCAGGTGGCACCATTTAACATCAGGTAATCTCTGGATACAGAAGAAAGAGTCCATAAATACAGAAGTGACAGGAACGGTTTTGGTGGATTTATTAATATTAAAAGACTTTAAACTTTTTATAACTAATTAAGTCCAAGCAGGTGTTAAACATCAATGCATAGTCAATAATCATGCATATTAAAATTGAAAATTTAAACAAGGTTTATCCTAATGGCTATTATGCACTTAAGAATTTAAATCTTGAGATACCTAGTGGCATGTTCGGACTTCTCGGACCTAACGGTGCCGGGAAATCGACATTAATGAGGATATTGGTTACCCTGATGAAACCTTCCAGTGGCAAAGTGACTGTCGACAATCTTGATCTCTCAAAAAACCGTCGTGAAATAAGGGCTATGCTTGGTTACCTTCCTCAGGATTTCAGCTTTTTCTCAAAATTGAAAACATATGAGTTTCTTGATTATGCTGCACGGCTGGCAGGAATGAAGAATAGCGGACAGCGCAGGACTGCTGTTGATCAGATGCTTGAAGAGGTTGGGTTATATGAAGCACGCGACAGGAATGCCAATAAATTGTCGGGAGGGATGAAACGCCGTCTTGGAATCGCACAGGCACTGATAAATAACCCGAGGATAATTATTGTTGATGAACCGACTACCGGACTGGATCCGGAAGAACGGATACGGTTTCGTAATCTGTTGTCTACCATTAGCACACGCGATGTAATAATTATTCTTTCCACTCACATCGTGGGAGATATTTCCAGTACCTGTCACAATATGGCCCTTCTTAATAAGGGTAATCTTGCATTTGCAGGATCTCCCGAACAATTGATAAAAGAGGCCGAGGGGTATGTCTGGCTTATCAGTGCCACAGAAACTGAATATCTGGAGATAAATGAAAAATATCCCGTAATATCAACCATACCTACCGAGGGAGGATGGGAAGTCCAGGTTGTTGCACCTGAGATAAACGGTTATTACGGCCGGCAAATTGAACCAAACCTCGAACATGCATATGTACATTTTATGGAGCACAGACTTGATAGCTGGATCAACTCGTAATTTAAAGCAGTAAGGAGATGAATTCATTACATAATATACTATCTATTGCCAAATATGAGCGAAAAACGCTGTTCCGGAGCTGGTTTTTCCGGATTTTCAGTATTCTGTCGCTCGCGGTACTTTTCCTGATGAATTTTGCAATGATAATTCAGGGAGGAGGAGAGCAGGGCTGGTCCATAAGAAGTATTCCGGCAGCTATTCCATATACTAATCTGCTCATTTTAAATGTTGCCCAGGCTATCATAGCAGTCTTTCTGGCTTCAGATTTCCTGAAGAGAGATAAAAAGCTTGATACTACAGAGGTTATTTATATGAGATCTATGACAAATGGCGACTATGTTATAGGGAAAACCTGGGGAAATCTCCAGGTATTTTTAATCCTCAATATTGCAGTTGTCATTATGGCTCTGATTTTTAACATGCTTTCGCAGGGAATAACCGTAAAGTGGGAAGCCTATGCTGTCTACCTTCTGTTAATCAGTATTCCTACCCTTATTTTCATTATGGGACTCTCCTTTTTACTAATGAGCGTTATCCGTAATCAGGCAATTACTTTTGTTATTATTTTAGGCTATATAGGTATCACCCTGTTTGTCCTCGAAGCCAGATATTACTACATATTCGATTATATGGCTTTTAATATACCTATGCTTATTTCAGATATAACAGGAATGGGTAATCTTGAAAGAGTACTGATACACAGGGGTATATATTTTTCATTTGGTATTAGTTTTATATTTCTGACTATCTTTCTTCTTAAAAGACTTCCCCAATCAGAAGTCATGACATACTTTTCCCTGGCTTTTGCTATCCTGTTTTTTATCACAGGGACATATCTGGGTACCCGCCATATCGGACTTTTTAAGAAGAATGCAAACATACGGCAGGAGGCGGTTGAGTTAAATAATCTTTATGTGAAAGAAAGTTTGCCTGCTACTCTGTCCAACCATATATCACTGGAACATCTCGGGAACAGAATTTCAGCGGTTTCCACACTTACCCTTCTAAATGAAAAGGATGTCCCTCTGAAGAAATTGGTTTTTAATCTGAATATAGCTCTTAATGTCAAAGGCATTAAGTATAACGGTCGTGATATACCCTTTATCCGTGAACATCATCTTGTAGTTCTGGAACAGGGTGCTGAACTTCAGCCGGAAGAGAAAGCAGAAGTTGAAATAGCCTATGAAGGAAGTATCAGTGAAGTTTTATGCTACCTCGATATTTCAGAAGAGGAGTTACAGGAGAAATATGGAAAGTTTGTTTTAAATGTAGACAAGCGGTTCGCATTTCTGACACCGGAATATGTTCTTCTGACTCCTGAGATATCCTGGTATCCAAAAGTCGGAGTTACTTTCAGCACCGATGATGTGAGCTGGAATCATCCTGAATTTGTTGATTTTAACCTGGAAGTTAAAACTTTTCCCGGATTGCAGGCCATTTCCCAGGGCGAACTTTCGCAATTATCTGACAGACAATTTAGTTTTTCCAACTCCGTGCCTCTTACCCAGATATCTCTTGCAATTGGTCGTTACAAAAAGAAGAGTATGGTTGCTGATGACCTTGAATACGGCATTTGGTATATAAAGGGCCATGACTTTTTTTCAGGTGCTTTCCCCGAAATAAAAGATACAATTTCATCTGTAATCAATGAGAGACTGGGGGATTTTGAACGGACATATAATCTGGAATACGTTTTTGACCGTCTCTTTCTGGTTGAGGTGCCTGCCCAGTTTAAAACTTATGAACGCACCTGGTCGGGGCGACAGGAGTTTGTCCAGCCTGAACAGATTTATATACCTGAAAAGGGGTATATTCTGCGTGAAGCAGATTTTGAAGGTGCCAAAAAAAGGATGGAGCGTTGGGGCGACAGAGGGGGTGGCAGCATGACTGACAAAGACAAAGAACTTAGGATACTTTACGAATTTCTGGGATTGTTCACCCGTGAGCAAACGGCCAGCTTCAGAGGAGGTCCGGGTGGTTTTTCCTCACAGGAAAGTTTAAATCCCTATTTCATCTTTCCTATGCTTTATAATTTTCAAAATAATATTTATTCAGATAAATGGCCTATTACAAACAGGATTTTTGAAGCTTATCTGAAAAGTCAGTCAATAGATATGAGGGGAGCATTCAGGCGTGACATGCAGGGGATAAGCGAAGATGAAATGGCCAATATTGCATTACAGGATAGTACATTCGAGGAAATTCTTTCCGATCCCGGGCAGAAGAAGATAATTGATAATGTAATTAAACTAAAAGGGGAAGCTCTGTTTTCAAGAATACAGTGGGAAGCAGGTCAGCAGCAGTTTGAGATATTTCTGCGTGAATTATTGAGAGAGTTCAGATTTAAAAATATTTTGTTTGAGCAATTCGATGAGAGGATAAAGGAAAAATTTGGCGTTGAACTTATTCCGATTATGGACACCTGGTTTATGGAAAAGGCTCTTCCCGGATACCTTTTTTCTTCCGTGGAGGCTGTAAAGGTTACTACCGATGAGTGGACACAAACTATGGTTTCCCTTAAGGCAACCAACTTTTCTGAAACAGGTGGCATAGTAAAATTTACCTTCAGGCTCGGAAGTGGCGGCGGACCCGGAATGGGATTTGGCAGGGGAGGGGGTGCTGAGGATATGATAAATGAGCTTGTGTATCTGGCTCCAAACCAGACAAAAGATATCAGTTTTCTGCTTGATGCAGATCCGAGGATGATGATGATTAATACTCTGACTTCCCAGAATATTCCACAAGTCATTACTGAAGGATTCCGGGAAATACAGGAAGATCTCAAGGCTGTACCGTTTGATGGTGAAATAGAATCTGATGTTCCTGTCAGCAAGCAAATTCCGGGAGAAATTATTGTCGATAATGAAGACCCTCAATTTGAGATTACCCAAAATTCAAATATCAGTCTGCTCGAAAAATGGCTAATTAAGAAAGGAGAGGGAGAACAGAAATATGCAGGAATGAATTACTGGCGCCCGCCGTTGCAGTGGACTGCAATTACCAACTCTGACTTTTTTGGACAGTATATCCGGTCGGCTTACTATGTAAAATCCGGCGATGGTTCCATGAAGGCCCGGTGGCATGTTCCAATTAAGGAACCAGGATATTATGAGGTTTACTATTATCTGTACCAACAAAGAAGTTTTGGGAGAAGAGGACGTAGTGAGGAGAGGGGAGAGTATGACTTTATCATACACAGTGATGACGGGGCTGTTGAACAACTGCTGTCAGTACGCGGAGCGGAAGAGGGTTGGAATAATCTCGGTTCATTCTATTTTTCTCCTGATACGGCACTCATAGAGTTAACCAATAAATCGGAGCTGAGACTCATATTTGCCGACGCAGTGCGACTTATAAAATTATAGTAATCTGATAATCAATTAATATGAAGAGTTCAAAAAATTATAACACCATGCAGAGATTAATAGTATTTACCTTAATAATGCTTCTTATTGTTACGGGATTGCATTCACAGGAGGTTCTCACCCTGGAAAAGGCATTGCAGATAGCAGAAACAGAAAGCCCTGATCTTAAGCGATCATTACTTAATCTTGAAAGATTCTCCAAAAATCTGGAGGCTCAGAGAGCAGCACTTAAATCTCGTTTTTCGCTGGATGTCCAGCCGGTAGGATTCAGTCGCAACAGGCGTTTCGATACAAGGGTCTCACAATGGTATACAAACGAGAATTTTGAGACAAATGCCCTGTTCAGAGTTGAGCAGCCAATTTTACTGACTGACGGAACACTTTCATTGACAAATGAATTTGGATGGCAAAGCAGTTATTCTGATGCATCTGATCTCAGGAGCCAGGTTTTTTATAATAATCTTTACCTGAATTTCAACCAGCCTCTCTTTACTTATAACCGCTTGAAACTTGAACTGAAAGAGCTGGAGTTGAATTTTGAAAATGCCAACATCGGTTATGCAATTCAGAGACTGAATCTGGAGCGAAATGTAACCCAGTACTTTTACAATGTTTACATGGCACAGATGAATCTGAATATTGCAAAGGAGGAACTAAAGAATACACAAAACAGTTATGATATCATAAAAAATAAAGTGGAAGCAGGTCTTGCTGCAAAGGAGGAGCTTTATCAGGCAGAACTTAACCTGGCAACCTCGGAATCCTCCCTGCAAAACCAGGAGGTTGTACTTGAAAATGCAAAGGATATGTTAAAATTATATCTGGGAATAGACCTGTCTGAGGATTTTATGATACTTGCTGATGTAGGTATGAATCCGATACCGGTTGATTTGGAAAAGGCAATTGACAACGGTTTAAACTCAAGGATGGAGATAAGACAGCGCGAAATAGACATTGAAACAAGTACATTTGATCTTATACGCACAAAATCACTTAACGAATTCAGAGGCGATATGAATTTGAGACTGGGTATTTCGGGTGACAATCCCGACCTGCACCAGATTTTTGATGCACCGACAAACAGCCCTTCAGTGGCAGTTAGTTTTAATATTCCGCTCTTCGACTGGGGAGAAAAAAAGGCAAGGATCGCAGCTCAGGAAGCAAATATAAAATCACAGGAACTTAGTTTTGAGGAAGAGAAAAAACAGATAATAATAAGCATCAGACAGGCATTCAGGAATCTGCAAAACCAGCTTAATCAGATCGGTATTGCAGAGCAAAGCCAGACTAATGCACAATTGACATATGAAATAAATCTTGAAAGATATGAAAACGGCGATCTGACAGGTATGGACCTCAATCTGTATCAGGCTCAGCTTTCTGAAAGAAAGATAGCTTTTGCACAGGCTCTGATAAATTATAAAATTGAGTTGCTTAACCTCAAAACACAAAGCTTGTACGATTTTGAGAAGAATCAGCCGGTTTTACCTTCAGAACTCTATTTAATGGAAAAAAATTAAAAAATATAACAAGATGAGAAATATTAAATTCATTCCCTTCATTTTAATCATTCTGGCCTTTGCGGCCTGTAATAACCAGAGCCAGTCAGTAAGTACGGAGTTAGCTGTTCCTGTTTCAGTTCAGGATATCAGGCTACAGGGAATTATGGAGTTCGTAAGTACGACAGGCACTATAAATGCTACTGCCGAAGTGGTTGTTAATTCAGAAATGGCGGGTGATTACTATCTTCAGAATAACCGGGCAACAGGAAGGCCTTTTAAGCTGGGCGACAGGGTTAGTGCGGGACAATCCATTATTCGTTTCGAAAATGAAGAGTACCTTAATAACCTTGCAGTTGATGCGGTGAAACTTAATCTGGATATTTCAGAGCAGGAGCACGAAAAGCAAAAGTCGTTGTATGAAAAGGGCGGAGTCACTCTTCGTGAATTGCGTAACTCTGAAGTGGCAATGACAAACGCCAGATATAACTATGAAAATGCACAGATCCAGCTTGCAAAGATGAATGCCACTGCCCCCTTTACCGGAGTAATAGTAGATCTCCCTTACTACACAAGAGGAACGAGACTGGCTTCCGGAACCCATCTTTTTTCACTGATGAATTATAACTCTATGTATATGGTGATAAATCTTCCTGAGAAACATATATCAGAAGTAAAGGCAGGACAGGATGTGCTTATAACTAATTATACACTCCCGGAAGATACCCTGTTGGGTAAGGTTACCGAACTGTCGCCTGCAATAAGCGCGGAGACCAGAACATTTCCGGGGAAGATAGAAATTCAGAATCAGGATCTAAAACTTCGTCCCGGTATGTTTGTCAAGGCCGATATAATCACCGACAAAAAAGACAGTACAATAGTAATTCCCAAAGATATTATTTTAACCAGGGGACGTCAGCAATATGTCTACGTTGTAGGAAGAAACAGTGCAGCCAATCAGCGCTGGCTTACAATTGGAATCGAAAACCAGAATTCGGTAGAAGTACTGGAAGGGCTGGAAGTAAATGACCGGTTAATTATCAGGGGCTTTGAGACTCTTCGTGATAATTCAAAAGTGAGAATTATCCTTTAGTGACCGGTGCCGGTTTATTATTAGAAAATTTATAAAATGAAGAAATTAACACAATTCTCTGTCAACTACCCTGTTACTATTCTGATGATTGTACTCGGACTGATTCTTCTCGGGTATATCTCTTATGATAAGCTGGGTGTTGACCTATTTCCTGACCTTAATTCCCCCCGTATCTTTGTGGAAATAACGTCAGGTGAACGCCCGCCCGAAGAGATGGAGAAGCAGTTTGTCGAGGATATTGAAGCCCTTGCGATCAGACAGTATGATGTAATACAGGTATCCTCTGTTACCAAAGTAGGCACATCCCAGATAACTGTTGAGTATGCATGGAACAAAGATATGAATGAGGCATTCCTTGATCTTCAGAAGGCGCTTAACTCATTTTCGCAGAATTCAGAAATAGATGAACTCCGGATAACACAGCATGATCCTAATACCGCTCCTGTAATGCTGATTGCAGTCAGACATGATGAAATAACTGATATGAACGAAATCAGGAAGATTGCTGAAAATTACATACGCAATGAACTGGTTCGTCTGGAGGGAGTTGCCGAAGTTGAATTATCGGGGCAGGAAGAGAGTGAGATTATTATCACTACCGATCGTTACCGGCTTGCTTCTCAGAATCTGACTCTTGATGAGGTCAGCTCCCGGATTCAAAATTTCAACAGGAATATTTCCGGTGGCCGCATAAGTGAAATGGGACGGCAATATATAGTCAAGGGAATCAAATTGCTCGATGATGTCGGAGATTTTGAAAATCTGATTATTGGTTATAAGGCTGTCAGGGCTGAATCTCAGGGTGAACAGAGAACAGAGATGGCACCGGTATTTTTAAGAGATGTGGCAACAGTGACTCTCGGCAATAAAGAACCTGTCAATATTGTCCATTTTAACGGGGAACGCTGCGTCGGTCTTTCAATATACAAAGAGACGAAATATAATACAATAACTGTGGTCGACCAGATAAATGAAGCAATGACCACAATCGAAAGAGCACTGCCAGGGTATAACCTGCAACAGGTTACAAATCAGGGTACATTTATAAGTCAGGCTATCGGAGAAGTAAAGAATACAGCACTGCTGGGTGTCTTGCTGGCTGTTTTTGTTCTTTTCCTTTTTTTAAGACGTCTGGGTACTACCCTGATAGTGAGTGTGGCAATCCCCATATCAATTATTGCCACGTTCAATCTTATGTACTTCAACGATCTTACTGTTAATATAATGACACTGGGTGGTCTTGCCCTTGGTGCAGGAATGCTGGTTGATAATGCTATCGTTGTCCTGGAAAATATTTTCAGGAATCACGAAAACGGTCTGAGCATCAAAGACTCAGCAATCAACGGTACAGCTGAAGTAGGAGGTGCTATAACAGCATCCACTCTTACCACAATAGTTGTATTTCTTCCGATTGTCTATCTTCATGGTGCTTCAGGAGAACTGTTCAAAGATCAGGCATGGACTGTTGCCTTTTCCCTGATCTCATCTCTCTTTGTAGCTATTTTGGTAATCCCGGCATTATATCACTCTCTTTATAAAAATCAGAAAGCTGCGGTAAAAAAGACTTCTGTAAAGATGAGGGGATACAGCAGGTTCCTGGATAAAGTATTGAAAATAAAATGGGTTGTAGTTTTTTTGGCAGCAATACTTGTGGCAGGTTCCTTTATGCTTGTGCCTGTCATCGGAACAGAATTTATGCCGGAGACTGAGACGAGTGAGTTTACAATTAACCTCAAACTCAGCGAAGGAACAAGACTTGAACGCACTGAATCGACAGTGCAAAACATAGAGACTGTAATAACTGAATTTTTAGGCGATGATCTTGAAAAACTATATTCCCACTCAGGTCCCTTCGCCGGCATTGCAGGAGATGCAACTGCTGTTTTTGAAGGTGAGAATACTGCCCAGATAAGAGTTATACTGAAAAATGACGGTACTATATCTGTTGATCAGATCATTGCAAATGTTGATCAGCAAATTAGCGGGATACCAGGCATGGAGGTCAGTTTTTCAAAAGAACAGAGTGCACTTAAGTCAATTCTGGGAACTGATGAAGCTCCTGTTATAGTTGAGGTCAGAGGTGAAGAACAGGATGAAATTGAACAAATATTAAACCGGGTAAAAGAGGAGATGTTAAATATTTCCGGTCTTTTTAATGTTCAGACTTCGGTTGAGGAAGGTGCCCCTGAAGTAGAGGTCCATATTGACAGGATCAAAGCAGGGATGCATAATATAAATATAAATACTGTAATCTCCCAGATACAGGATCAGCTTGAAGGGAAGAGTGCGGGACAACTGGAGAAGGACGGGGAGATGAGAGACATAACAATAAAAGTTCCTGAAAAAGGGCTGAGTGAAATTTATGATCTCATAATTAATTCGGGAGATCAGGAATTCAGACTAAGTGAGATTGCCGATATATCATTCGGAGTATCCCCCCGGGAAATATACAGAAGAAATCAGAACCGTACAGGCCGGGTTACAGCCATGATGGATAAAGGATTGGCACTCGATCATGTGGCCGCTGAAATACGTGAAGCTGCAGCCACAATAGATTTACCTCCGAATTATCGCATTTTAGTTACCGGAGAAGAGGAAAAAAGACAGGAGTCGGTCAGTAATCTGAGTTTTGCTCTGCTTCTCTCTATTATTTTGGTTTATATGGTGATGGCATCACAGTTTGAATCACTTATCCATCCTTTTACAATCCTGCTGACAATACCGTTGGCACTTGTGGGAAGCATTATTACATTCCTGCTTTTGGGAAAAACATTTAATATAATGGCTCTCATAGGCGTAATTATGCTGGCCGGTATAGCGGTCAATAATTCAATAATTCTGGTCGACCGGATAAACCAGCTAAAAAGGGATGGCCTGAGCAGGAGGGATGCGATTCTGCAGGCAGGTCAGCAACGTATACGGCCTATTATTATGACAAGCCTGACGACTATACTGGCGCTGTTACCGCTTACTTTTGGTTTCGGAGAAAGCGCGACATTAAGGTCACCTATGGCACTCGCCGTTATCGGCGGACTGGTCACCTCCACACTTTTAACCCTGATAGTTATTCCATGTGTATACGATATCCTCGACCGGGTAAGGGTAGCATTTACCGGGAAAAACCATTAGGATTGACAGAAAAAGATATGACTCTGATTATAAGCAGTAAGATAAATTCAGATTTAACCGGCAACCGTAGTTTTTCATTATAAAGAAATATTATGAAGTTCATCATAAACAGAAAAGTACTTATCAGCATGTTATTTACGGGGCTTACCCTGTTGGGATACGTATCGTATAAGCAACTGCCGCTGGAGCTGATGCCAAATGCTGAACTTCCAATGCTGTTTGTACAGATTTCTTCAACTATGGAGGTCGATCCGGCCTATATGGAAAATCAGGCAGTGATTCCAATTGAGGGTGCTATTGGTACCATGGAGGGAATTGAAAGTATGGAGACATCCATGAACAACAGGACTGCTTCGATCCAGGTGAATTTTAAGCAAAATGTTAATCCTACTTATACATTTCTCAAATTACAGGAACGTATTGATCAGGCAGCAGAGAATATTGATGAGAATTTCAGGGTATCGGTTAGCAGGGTTGATATACAGCAACTGAGCAATCAGTTTATGGAACTTCAGATAAGAGGAAGCGGTGGTACCGGGCGACTGCGTAATATTGCTGATCAGGAGATTGTTAACGAACTTGAAAATATTGACGGAATAGCCTCGGTAACAGTATTCGGAGGCCGGGAGAGGTCGATAGAGATAACTTATGACAAAGCTGCCTGTGAAGCTTATGGAATAACACCATCCCAAATCAGGGGTGCAATAGCTAATAATTCGGCTAACAGGACATTTGCAGGATTCTTGAATGAAAGTAAAACCAGATATTTTGTTCATATTACCGCTGAATATAATGAGGTAACCGACATTGAAAATATTATCGTTGCCGAAGGACCTGTATACCTGAAAAATGTTGCGGATATCTATTTCGGAGTAAAGGAGGAAGAGAGCATAAGCAGGGTAAACGGAATGGATGCTGTCTCTGTTATGCTTGTCAAAGATTCCCAGGCAAATCTTATTGAATTGTCAGCTAAAGTACAGGAGCGAATTGCTGCACTTAATGAAAAACTTGCATTCAGTGATGTTGAGTTAGTCGTTCAGACAAATTCGGCTGAAACAATGGAGAAGAATCTGGATCAGATTATGAATCTTGCTATCCTGGGTGGACTCCTGGCTATATTTGTTTTATGGATCTTTCTGAAGAATCTTCGTATTGTTTCGATAATTGCCCTTGCAATACCGGTTTCTGTGTTTACAGCATTCAATCTTTTTTATGCTTTTAACATATCAGTAAACAGCCTGACACTTGTCGGACTGGTACTGGCCATCGGTATGCTTCTTGATAACAGCGTTGTTGTTCTTGAAAATATTTATCGCCTGTCAGGAAAACATTTCAGTCCCGATAAAGCTGTTGTGCAGGGAACTTCAGAGGTGTGGCGTTCAATAATTGCGGCTACTCTGACAACCATTACCGTATTTCTTCCTTTTCTGTTCTCATCAGACTTCATGATAAAATTACTGGGCAATAATGTGGGAGTCTCAATTATTTCTACCCTGACAGTATCTCTTTTTGTGGCTTTGCTGTTCATTCCAATGGCTGCCCATGTTTTACTCAGGAAAACACATTCTCATAACATATTTTACGAGAAGGTAACTACCAATAACAGGATTATACAGGTCTATGTGATCTTATTGAAGACAGCAATGAGATCTCCTGCCGCTACAGTCGTTGGTGCTATTGTCCTGTTCTTTTTAACTGTGTTCATTGTGCTTGCAATCAATATAAATACTCTGGAAGAGGTTGAAGAGACCCGGTTTTCCGTTTATGTAACCATGCCTACCGGTTCAACTCTGGAAGCGACCGATTATGTAGTCTCCGAGGTGGAAAGTCGTCTTGCAGATATAGAAGAAAAGCAGGATATCATTGCCAATATTGAGGAGGAAGAGGCTATCGTTACTGTTGTGTTAAAGGAGGATTATAAGGATATAAATAACCGCAGTGTTGCAGAAATCAAAGCAGAGGTTGAGGAGTTGGTTGATAATATCGGACAGGCAGAAATAAGTCTTACGGCTTCTGCTTCAAGTTCACGTTTCCGGGGCGGAGGCGGAGGATCCGGCGGAGTTGAAAATTTTAGCCGGTTTTTGGGAATTGGGACTAACCAGGAGCGTATTTTAATAAAGGGAGAGAATTTTGAATTGATGAGGGGTGTGGCTGAAGATATGGAGTACTACCTCGAGAATCTTGAATCTATAAGAAGTGCCAGTGTCAGCGTCGGGAGCAGGAGACCTGAACTGCACCTCTATTTTAATCAGCTTCTTCTTACGGAATTCGGCCTTAACCTGAATAATGTCGCCTCTGAACTGAGTTCCTTCTCAAGGGAGTTTTCATCAGGAGTGAATTTTAAACAGGGTACTGAAGAGTATGATATTATTATAAAAGAGAAGCTCAGTGAGGAGGAAGAGGAAAAAGAAAAAGGCATCGATGATCTTAGAAGAATAAAAATAAGAAATAACCAGGGTGGGATCTATGATCTTCAGGATGTGGCAGATCTGGTATATTCATTTGGAATGGCCAGCATAACCAGGGTAAACCAGGAAAAACAGATACAACTGTTTTACCGGTTTGTTGCAGAGGCAGAACAGTCAAAGAGTCTGCTGGAAGCATACCGCCTCGAAATTGACGAAATAGTGGGAAGCTATAAGCTGCCTCCCGGTATTGCGGTTGAAGTTATTCATGAAGAGGATCAGTATTCAGAGTTTTATTTTCTGATAGCTGCTGCCTTTATTTTAATAGTGATGATACTGGCATCAGTATTCGAGTCGCTTGTAATACCCTTAGTACTTATGTTTGCTGTGCCATTGGCAGCCATAGGTTCCTTTATTGCTCTTATTTTCACCGGGAACAGCCTCTTCAATGCCAATACCCTTACAGGTTTTATTATTCTGCTGGGTGTTGTGGTAAACAACGGGATCATCCTTATAGATTTCACAAATATCCTCAGGGAAAGAGGATACCGTAAATCAAGAGCCTTAATAACTGCCGGACTGTCGAGAGTAAGACCGATACTGATTACTTCCATAACAACTATTGTGGCTATGTTGCCCCTGGCTCTTGGCAGATCGGAATATGTCGGTGCAATTGGTGCGCCATTTGCCATAACCGTAATTGGCGGACTAAGTGTAAGCACATTGCTGACTCTGGTTTTTATACCAACACTCTACTTTGGAATCGAGAATACCATAAACTGGCTGAAATCATTGCATTGGAGTCTGAAATTGTTGCAACTGGTAGTTTTTGCAGGTGCAGCAGTATATATATATTATGGCGTGGATTCTTTTGTCTGGAAACTTCTGAGTTTTATGCTCATAGTTCTTCTTATCCCTGGAGTTACCGCCTTTGTCCTTACAAGTCTCCGGCAGGCAAGTACCAAAGTCATCGATGAAAAAGAACCTATCAGAATTGTTATCCGGAAACTGGTTAAGATCTACGACAGAGATAACCGGTTTGTCCGTGAATGGAAAGCAGGAATAAAAATAAGAGAGCGTGCAGGCCTTCTCAAAGATTATAAAAAGTTACGCGATTTTTATGATTTGATCTGGCAGGTACCTCTCTTCCTCTTTCTGGTATATTTTACATTCTTCTATCTTGAGAGTAATGCCTGGATGTGGATAATGTCGCATTTTGTATATTTCTTTCTGTTTTTGTTCTATATCCCTGTGTCAAGGGTATTGAAAAACAGATATGAGGTAACTGGCAATAATATTTATCCCAAAGCAGATAATCTTATTTACAATATAATATACTGGGGTGTACCGGCTCTTTTCCTGGTGATCTTTTTCATGCATTGGGATAATATAGGAATGGTAATATTTACAGGTGTTATCTGGCTGATTCTGCTTGTTATTTACAGCTCCGGTGAGTATATTCACAAAAAGCAACTCAACATTGCCCGTATTGAGGGAAGGTTCAGTAAGTTCCGCCGGTGGTATTTTACAATGGTAAGACAGATTCCTGTTATTGGCAAGCATAAAGTTCCTTTCCGCGCCCTTAACGGAGTATCACTGGAGATAAAAACCGGAATGTTCGGATTACTGGGACCAAATGGCGCGGGTAAGTCAACTATGATGAGAATAATCTGCGGAATTTTAGAGCAGAGTTACGGTAAAATATGGATTAACGGTCTTGATACCCGTAAACACCGGGAAGAACTGCAGGGCCTTATGGGCTATCTGCCGCAGGCTTTCGGTTATTATGATAATATGTCGGCCTGGGAATTTCTTGATTACCAGGCTATACTTAAAGGTATAAAGGATAGGGGGATCAGAAATAACAGATTGGAGTATGTATTGAAAAGTGTCCATATGTATGACTGGAAAGATGCCAAAATCGGCTCATTTTCAGGTGGAATGAAACAGAGAATCGGCATTGCCCAGATACTTTTGAATCTGCCCAGGATTCTTGTTGTGGATGAACCGACAGCCGGACTGGATCCCCGTGAAAGGATTCGTTTCCGAAATCTGCTTGTCGAACTTAGTCGTGACCGGATAGTGATTTTTTCAACACATATAATTGAAGATATTTCAAGTTCGTGTAACCAGGTGGCAGTAATTAACAGAGGTGATCTGAAGTATTTCGGGACTCCAGGTGAGATGGTACATATGGGAGAAGGCTTTGTCTGGCAAATGACTTTACCCGCCGCAGAGTTTGATAATTTTGCCAATAAGCAGTTAATTATCCATCATATGCGTGATGGTGACAATATTAAGGTACGTGTTCTCGCAAAGGAAAAACCCTCTGAAAATGCTGTGAGTGTTTCTCCTCACCTTGAAGATGCTTATTTGTGCTTATTGAAGGACTTTGTTAAAAAATCTTAGAAATGGGAAGAAAATACGATTATAAAAATAGCATATTGAACAAGGTGAAAATGATCCGCTACAATATGAAGATAATTTTCTCAGGAAGGTTTATCTGGTTTTTACTGGCTGCTTTCGCTTTCTTCATATTTTTTTCGGTACAAACGGTATTGAACAGCCAGGCTATATCGGAAGGGACTGTATATAATCTTCTAATATTTCCGGGAGTACTGCTCATTTTTTATCCGACAGTATTTGGAATCCAGAGTGACGATGATTCAAGAATGCTTGAAATACTTTTCGGAATTCCTAATTACAGATATAAAGTGTGGCTGGTGCGTTTGCTGTTGATTTTTGTTCTTATTTTTTTGATCATCCTGTTGTTCGCCGGACTGGCATCCGTTTTGCTCTATAAGGTGGATATCCTTGAGATGTCTTACCAGCTTATGTATCCCATTGTATTTATAGGATCAATGGCCTTTATGTTTTCTACAGTGATAAAGAGCGGAAACGGAACTGCAGTGTTGATTGTGTTGATTGGAGTGGCCCTGATCGTTCTTCAGGATGCAATTGAACGCACACAGTGGAATGTAATTTTAAATCCTTTTCAGATTCCCAATGACTTCAATGAGATTATCTGGCAGGGAATTATTACAAAAAACAGGATTTTCCTGGTTACGGGAATAGTGGCATTTATTTTATACGGACTGTATAACCTTCAGAAGAGAGAAAAATTTGTGTAAAATTTGATTTACCTTTTTAAATCCGGCATAGCTTTGCACTTTTAAGCCGTGCACGATTTAGTCATACGTTTATCAGTGCCGGACACACATAAAAATGTTTTACCTTTGCCTCCTCAAAATTACAGATAAATGGAACACAGGGATATAGAGATCATGGCGCCTGTAGGGTCGTTCGAATCTTTAATGGCTGCTATTCAGGGAGGTGCAGGATCGGTCTATTTTGGAGTGGAAAAGCTAAATATGCGTGCGCGGTCTGCTGCAAATTTTTCCCTTGATGATCTTAAAAGAATAGCAAATACCGCATCTGAAAATGGTGTTAAATCATATCTGAGTCTCAATGTGGAGATATTTGATAATGAAATTCAGCAGATACATAAACTGCTTGAAACAGCTAAAGAAGCCGGCATATCAGCAGTAATTGCCGCTGATGTATCTGTCATTATGCATGCCAGGGCTATCGGACTTGAAGTCCATATCTCTACCCAGGTGAATATTACAAATATTGAAGCTGTCAGATTTTATTCTCAGTTTGCAGATGTTATCGTGCTGGCACGGGAGATAAACCTGGGTCGTGTGCATGAGATAAACGATAAGATAAGAGAAGAGGGTATTAAAGGACCTTCAGGTAATTTAGTAAGGCTTGAAATGTTTATTCACGGAGCCTTATGTATGGCTGTCAGCGGAAAGTGCTATCTGAGTCTGCACGAAATGAACTCTTCGGCCAACAGGGGATCGTGTCTTCAGACATGCCGGCGTGCATATATTGTAACCGACAAAGAGACCGGTGCCGAACTGGAGGTGGACAATGAATATATAATGTCGCCTAAAGATTTAAAAACAATTCACTACCTTAATAAAATTCTTGACGCCGGAGTATCTGTACTGAAAATTGAGGGTCGTGCCCGTTCACCCGAATATGTAAAGACTACTGTTGAATGTTACAGGGAGGCTGTTAATGCATATTTTGATAATTCCTTCACTGAAGAGAAAATAGACGATTGGAACAGAAGACTGGCTACTGTTTTTAACAGGGGTTTCTGGAATGGATACTACCTGGGACAGCGGCTGGGTGAATGGAGCGCTAACTATGGCTCAAAGGCAACTAAAAGAAAAATTTATACTGGCAAATGCACAAATTATTTTGCAAATATCAAGGTAGCTGAATTTATACTTCAAACACAGAATTTAAAGAGGGGTAATGAAATTATCATCACCGGTCCTACCACCGGAGTTGTGCAGACTACAGTAAGAGAGATTCGCTATGATCTTAATGCTGTAGATGAGGGATTGAAAGGGCAGTTTGTATCAGTGCCGGTTGATGTTAAATTAAGACGGAACGATAAACTTTACAAAATTGTTGATGAAAATCTTGTAAAGCAGAGAAATTAGAGAATATTTTTTGTAACCGGGCGTTTATTTTATAAGAAAATAATATCTTGACAGAGGAAAAAGAGTAATATTTCCACTGAGTAAATTTTAATTATTGTTAATTGCATATACTTGTAATATAGATAGTTAGAATATTACGTCAATGATATTGAAAAGTCAAACTTAGAAAATTCAGATAGATGCAGGTTAAATTTCCGCTCCTTTTTATTTTAGTTATCATTTGTAGTGATATTTCCGCTCAAATTTTTAAGTACAGGATATCAGGTACATCCTCAATGTTTTTTTCCGAAACGGGATCGGCAGAGATAAGACATCCACAGGCAGGCGCTTTAGAGCATCCCGGGAGCAGTGATTTTAGTCCGGAATTTAAGGTGGGAGCAGAAGGGGAGATAATGGCACCAATATCACCCTGGTTTGATGTTGGACTTGAATTCGATTTTATCAATCATGCAGGGTATACCGAAACAGCACCGTTACACAATTTTTTTCTTTCAAGATATAATCCGTTGCCCGATTCTTATCCTTATCCTGTTGAAGCTTTAATTTACAGGACAAAACAGTATGCTTTTTATGGCACTACACGATTAAATATGTTACCAAAGTCAGAATCTTTTAATGTTTTTTTAAAAGCCTTTGGCGGTGTTGCTTTTACGGGAACAGATTTCACATTTAAAGATCCTTTTTACAGGGTTGAGTACGATGTAGGTGTGTTATACGCAAAGGGCACCCGTAACAGCGAAGACCGGAAAGATGCGACTTTCAGCGGCGGAACGGGATTGGGATTTACATATAAGATAATGGATAAAGTTGACCTGTATATCGACGGAACGGCAGTATTTACCAATTCAGATATAGTTGACGGTGTCCCGAACTTCGATTATATAAATACAGAAGGCGAGGAATCGCTTGAACTTTCCAATGCCTGGGGATCAGTGGCAAAAATCAGCATCGGTGTGGTTTATTCAGCAATTCCCGACCAGCGACTCCATCGCAGCAGATATACGAAAAGTCGCAAGACCAGCAAAAGGACATTCTGGAAAAGAAAAAGAGTAAATCCTTTTAAAAGACGGTAAATACCTGTCTTTTAAACATACTTAAACCGCTTGATATTCTTTTTCGGGGTTTTTTCAAACTCTTCGCTTACCATTTCATATGCTACTATCTGTTCATATTTTGGCAGTTCAGAGTTGAGTTTTTTCCTGTTTTCTTCCATTATGGCCGGCAGGTCATCCATTGAGACTTCATCAGCTTTCATAGCTTCATAATCGGGAAAGACCTTGGCAACGAGTTTGTCCTGACGGGATGTGACAACGCATTCAGCTATGTAGTGCTGATTAGATATTTTTGCTTCAAGCTCTTCAGGGTAAATGTTCTGTCCTGAAGGTCCTAAAATCATATTTTTGGAACGTCCCCTTATATATATAAAATCTTTTTTATCAATAATTCCAAGATCACCTGTCCTTAACCACCCGTCTTCTGTAAATGCCTCTTTTGTGGCAACTTCATTTTTGAAATACCCGTTCATGACATTCTGGCCCCTTACCTGGATCTCTCCCACAATATTGTAAGGATCTTTTGAATCGATGCGTACCTCCATCCGATCGACAATCCTGCCTGCCGATGAGGGCATGGTTTTATCCCATGCTTCATAACTAATCAGGGGACCACATTCAGTCATTCCGTAGCCAATGCTGAACTGAAATTTAATTCGTCTGAAAAAGTCTTCAACTTCAGCACTTAATGGTGCACCTCCAATAACAATCTCAAAAAATCGTCCGCCAAATGTTTCTGTAAGTTTAGCTTTTATCTTCTTTAAAATAATTTTGGATATGCCCGGAGTTTTCAGCAATACCTTCATTACAGGCTTCTCTATTGTGGGTAGTATTCTTTTTTTGTATATTTTTTCGATAACCAGAGGTACCGAAAGAATCAGGTGCGGTTTTACTTCACCAAATACTTTTGTAATAACAGCCGGAGATGGCATTTTGCTTAGAAATGTGATATGACAACCCAGTGTTACAGGGAAAAGAAATTCGAACAACAATCCGTAGACATGAGCCATTGGCAGGAATGAGACAATTTTGTGACCGGGTAACAGGGGCATATGATCCTGAGCGTAAATAATGTTGGAGAGCAGACTTCTCTCAGGGATCATAACTCCTTTTGTAAAGCCTGATGTACCCGAAGTATAGGAGAGAATGCAGGTTGCTTCACTGTCCCACTCTTCAAACCTGAAGCCGTTCTTATCCGGAGGATTGTCATTGTAATAACTGAAAGAATCTGCAAGATTTGATTTAGCTGATTTATCCCTGGAAGAGTGTAGTGAAAAATCTTCCAGTGTAACCACCGTTTGGAGGGTATCACTGTTTTGCAGATCCACTTTTTCCAGTAAGGATTTAGCTCCGAAAATGATTTTAGCTTCGGAGTGATTTATAATATGGTTGGTATTGCTTTCATTAAAATCAGGCAGGATGGGTACAATTACCAATCCTGAAGACAGTGCTGAAAGAAAAACTGTCCCCCAGTGCGAAGAATTTCGTCCTAAAACCGCAATTTTGTCACCCCGGTTTAAGCCGGAAAGCTGGTAAAAACGATGCAGTGATTTTATTTTCGCAGCAATCTCGCTGAACCTGTAATTCTCACCCTCATAGTCTGAGAATGCATATCCGTCCCAATTCTTTTGGAAAGAATCAGTGTAAAGTTTTGATAATGTTTTTTCTGCCATTTTATTATATTTACCGTTAGTTCAAAAGTATAAAAAATTCGGATCGTTTATATGTTGAAGATCATTTTATCTCTCATTTCCCCGGTAATGAATATTTATAATTAATTTTATAAAGTTGGGTAAAAGGCATCTACGTAATGTTCGAGCTCAAAATCATTATCGAAAAAGATTATTGTTATAATATCAAACCTTGTCTCCAAATCGAGATCCTTTTTAAAAATATAAGCTTCGGCTGCGTCAACAATATTTTTAATCTTATTATTTGTAATTGCTTCTGAAGGATGTGCATGCCTGACTCCGTTTCGTGATTTAACTTCAACTATTACCAGTTCTTCACCATCCTTTGCAACTATATCCAATTCAAGATGTCCATAGTGCCAGTTGGTGTCAAGTATTTGATATCCGCAACTTTTAAGATGCTGTCTTGCCAGATCTTCTCCAATATCACCGGTTTCGCGATGAGAAATCATAACCGCAGTTTATAATAATTTCAATGTGGACTCTTCATTTGTCACATTTAACTCCCATGTTTCTCCAAAGGCGAGTGCCAGATTTTTTTCTTCATGACCACCCGGGAATCCGAAGCAGACAGGATAACTAAAGTCAGCCAGGGCTTCATAAATTATCTCATGTATATTTTTACCGAAAGGAGATTCATTATCTTTCATGTCACAAAAATCTCCTATTATAATTCCGGCAATATTTGCAAGTTTTCCACTGAGGTTAAGTTGATGCATCATCCTGTCGGCATGATACAAAAATTCATCTATATCTTCAAGGAACAGTATTTTGTTTATAGTATTTAATTCACAAAAAGTCCCGTAAATGCTGGAGATTACAGAAAGATTGCCACCTGCCAGTTCACCTTTGACTTTTCCTGGACGGTTGAATCCGGAGGGAGGAATGCGGTACGAAATTTTTTCTCCTGTAAGCAGTTGTATCAGTGTATGAAGATTTTCGTTGGGATTCCCTTTTTTATTGAAGAAGAAACGCGGCATTGCACCGTGAATTGTAGCTACTCTTTTATTGTTCAGGCAGGAGTGGAGGATTGTAATGTCACTAAATCCTATCAGCCATTTGGGATTTGTGAGAAAATTAGAGAAATCGAGCCTACTTATTATCCTGACAGTACCATAACCTCCCCGTGAACAAAGAATTGCCTTTGTCTCTTTATCATCCAATGCCTCCTGCATGTCATTCAGTCTTTGTTGATCAGTACCGGCATATTGGTAATGAACAGCGAATACATTTTTGCCAAGTTCTATTTTATAGCCCTGACTCTCAAACCATTTTGCTGCAGGTAGCACATACCGTTCCTTCACTTTGCCTGCCGGTGAAACAATCCGTATTTTATCACCCGGCTTTAAATAATCAGGTATAATCATATCCGGAATTAAATTTGTAAGATATACAAATGTACGTCGTTTAACGAAAAATGTTTGGCGTAATTTTACCGATTTTTTTTCATATGGCTCTTTTACGCTATATTTGTGAGCTTTATCCTTGAAAAAATCAAATAACAACAATTTTAACAATATGAGTGAATTTAAACGCACGCTGATAACCACTGCTCTTCCTTATGCAAATGGTCCTCTTCATATCGGTCATCTGGCAGGAGTCTACGTACCTGCTGATATTTATGCCAGGTATCTGAGGTTGAAAAATGAAGATGTTTTACTTATCGGAGGTTCGGACGAACATGGTGTCCCGATTACATTAAAAGCTAATAATGAGGGAGTATCACCTCAGGATGTGGTTGATAGATTTCATAATATAATTAAAGAGTCATTTCAGCAATTCGGGATTTCATTCGATATATATTCACGGACAACTTCTGAGATACATCATGAAACTGCATCTGAATTTTTTAAAAAGCTTTATGACGAAGGTAAGTTTATAGAAAAAACTTCTGAGCAGTATTATGACGAAGAGAACAGTCAGTTTCTCGCCGACCGCTATATTGTCGGCAAATGTCCCAGATGCGGTTATGAGAGAGCATATGGTGATCAGTGTGAAAGCTGCGGAACTTCACTCAGTCCGACAGACCTTATAAATCCTACATCCGTTATTAGCGGTAACAAACCAGTTCTTAAGGAGACAAAGCACTGGTATTTACCTCTTGATCAGTATGAACCGTGGTTGAAACAGTGGATCCTTGAAGATCATAAGGAGTGGAAACCTAATGTATACGGGCAGTGTAAATCGTGGCTGGACAGCGGTCTGCAGCCCCGGGCAGTTACACGGGATCTTAACTGGGGTGTACCTGTTCCTCTGGAAGATACCCCCGGGAAAGTGTTATATGTATGGTTTGATGCTCCCATTGGATACATCTCTGCTACCAGGGAGCTAACTGCGGAATGGGAGAAATACTGGAAGGATCCTGAGACCAGGCTGCTGCATTTTATTGGGAAAGACAATATTGTTTTTCATTGTATAATTTTCCCGAGTATGCTTAAAGCAGAGGGTACTTTTAATCTACCCGATAATGTCCCGGCTAATGAGTTTCTGAATCTTGAGAACGACAAAATCTCAACTTCAAGAAACTGGGCAGTCTGGCTGCATGAATATCTTGAGGATTTTCCCGGAAAGGAGGATGTATTGAAATATGTTCTGACCGCTAATGCTCCTGAAACCAAAGACAATGATTTTACATGGAAAGATTTTCAAAGCAGGAATAATAACGAACTGGTTGCAGTACTGGGTAATTTTGTCAACCGTACCCTGGTGCTTGCGAATAAATATTTTCACGGTATTGTGCCGTTAAAAGGGGAACTGAAAGGTTATGATACAGAAATACTTAAGGGGATTAATGATATTAAAAATGAGATCGAGAAGAGCCTGGATCTCTTCCGTTTCCGTGAAGCACAAAAGAATGCAATGGACCTGGCCCGGCTGGGAAATAAATACCTTGCAGATGAAGAACCCTGGAAAATTATAAAGACTGATCCGGAAAGGGTTAAAACAATCATTAATATATGTCTGCAAATTACGGCTAATCTTACTGTTATTCTTGAGCCTTTCCTCCCTTTCAGCATGGAGAAATTAAGAGATTTTCTGAATTTTGAAAAGCAGAGCTGGGAGAGATCGGGAAGTGATGAGTTGCTTTCTCCCGGGCATAAGATAAATAAACCCGAATTATTATTTGAAAAAATTGAAGATGACGTTATAGAAGCTCAGTTACAAAAATTACTCAGGACCAGGGAAGCAAATCTGAGTAAAGAATCCACCGCTAAAAAGGTGAAAAAGAACATTGACTTTGAAGAATTTGGTTTGATGGATATTAGAGTTGGTACAATCCTCGAAGCTGAAAAGATGCCGAAAGCAAAGAAATTGCTGCAATTGAAAATTGATACAGGAATTGATACACGGACAGTCATTTCAGGAATTGCGGAATATTATGAACCTGAAGACCTTATTGGCAGACAAGTTTCAATAGTGGTAAACCTGGAGTCTAAAAAGCTCAGAGGTGTTGAGTCAAGAGGAATGATCCTGTGCGCTGAAGATCCGGACGGAACCCTGTCAATTGTCTCTCCCGACAAAAAAATGGAAAACGGATCCGAAATAAGATAATTTTCAGTATCTATAATACAATCAATAATATTATAAATAACAGAATCAGAATAATCAGTATGAACTGATTCCTGACGAACAAACCCAGAAGGATCAGTACATCAACTTCATCAGTGCAGGTTGTATAGAGTTCTATAACTCCTTTGTCCTTAGTAATAAATTCATTGGAGGTGTAGGTAATTATTTCTGCTCCGTTAAATTTCCATGACCAGCGGGATTGCCAGAAATTATGTATCTCAAGCTCAAATCTTTTTCCGTTTATGACCACATCACTACGGGGATTAAAAAGATTTATCATCACCGTGCCCAGCAGTGACTGATCGTTTGCATCATAGATCTCCAGCTTTGAAAGGAAAAATTCACGGTTCAGGTCAAACAATCGACCATTAAACATCGCCTGTGCTCTTGAACTGACCATATTTTCCCACTGGATGCTTCCAATAAGTTCTGTTCCCCTCTTAATCTCCAGCCTTGAACCGAAAATATTTTTTGTCCAATGCAGTTTATTCATTTCTTTTATATTAGAAATAAGCTTGCAATTTATGAAAATAATTTCAAACATTAATTTTTTAATCCTGCCCTGCTGTTAAAAATTTTATTTGGATATTTTCAGGGCACTTTGGATTAAATGGTAATCCAGTAGCGGAAAGTATGTTAAGTGAATTTAATTTGAATTTCAATATTATAGCTTGATTATCAAATTTTTACGGTGATTAGTATTCTAATCAATGCAATGATATACTATTAGAGAATTTGCAAAAGTAGAATATCGGAGGTCCTTCAATGTTAATATTAATATTTAAGGTAAAACCTCTGTATATTGATGACCAATCTTTTAAATCAATTAAATTTGTAATGGAATCATCAAAACTATATTAATATGGCAAGCAGAGAAGAAAAACTATTTGCCTGTTTCCCGGCAGTTTCAACAAAAGAGTGGGAAGAGAAGATATATGCTGATCTGAAAGGTAAAGATTATGAGAGAACTCTTGTCTGGGATACTTATGAAGGATTTAAGGTAAATCCTTATTACAGAAGGGAAAATTTAGCCGGTATAGGGTACCTTGACAGTATGCCGGGTCAGTACCCTTATGTGAGAGGTACAAAAAGCATGGGTAACAACTGGCTTATCCGTCAGGATATAGTGGTATCCGATTTGGAGACCGCTAATAAAAAGGCACTTGATATTTTGGATAAAGGTGTGAACTCTCTCGGATTTATCTTTGAAAAAAGAGATGATTTAACCGACGGCAATCTTAAGCTACTTCTAAAGGATATACCTCTTGAAGAGATTGAGATAAATTTTGAGAGCATTGGTCTTAAATACAATTTTACTAATCCATTTCTTGATTATTTAAATAACACAGAGGCCGATAAATCTAAAATAGCCGGATCTGCAGGGATGGATCCTCTTGGATATTATGTCCTGCGCGGAAAGATTGACGGGGATATATCCGGCGGATTGAAATCGGCAATTGAAAGGACTGCAGGATTGCCATTATTCAGAATCATATCTGTAAACGGCAGATTTTTTGCCAACAGCGGAGGATCGTTAGTCCATGAGCTGGCTTTTTCGCTGGCACAGGGTGCCGAATATCTTATAAAACTGACCGATGCCGGTCTGGGAGTTGATGAAGCGGCCGCTAATATCAAATTTAATTTCGGTATCGGGAGCAATTATTTTATGGAGATTGCCAAACTCCGGGCCGGTCGTTTGCTCTGGGCCGCGATTGTCAGGGAGTTTAACTGTATATGTGAGGATTCTTCTAAAATGGTTATACATAGTGAAACCAATTCTGTTAATAAAACTTTTTATGAACCGTGGGTTAATATGATCAGGACTCAGACGGAGGCCATGTCGGCTGTATTGGGTTCTGCCGATTCGGTGACAGTCAGACCCTTTGATGCAGTTTTTGAAAACCCCTCCGGTTTTTCTGAAAGAATTGCCAGAAATCAGCAGATCCTTTTAAAGGAGGAGTCGCATTTTGATAAAGTTGCAGATTCTGCCGGAGGATCTTACTATATTGAGAATCTTACTGCCGCACTGACAGATAATTCATGGAAACTTTTCCTGGAAGTGATGGATAGAGGAGGTTTTACTGAGGCATTCAGACAGGGATTTATACAGGATAAGATCAAATCGGTTGTATCCCGGAGAAATCAGAATATTGCTCTTCGCCGTGAAAATATTCTCGGTACAAATCAGTATCCAAACCTCACCGAGAGAAAAGTTAAGGTTTTTGATGATTCCCTTTTTAGTCCGGTTGATCTCTCTGAAGAGGGTGCCGATACAGAAACCCTGAAGCTCTTCCGCACTGCACAGCCGCTTGAGGCTCTTCGCTACAGAACGGATATCCATTCATTGAAAAACAGAAGGCCGGTTGTTTTTATGCTACCTCTTGGTAATACTGCACTTCGCAGGGCACGAGCCCAGTTCAGCTGCAACTTTTTTGCAGTTGCAGGATTTGAGATCATTGACAACAACGGGTTTTCCTCAGCAGAACAAGGCGTTGCTGCCGCCGCTGAAGCCAATGCTGATATTGTGGTTGTCTGCAGTTCAGACGAAGAGTATCCGGAACTGGTTCCTGAGGTTGCAGGTATGCTGAAAAATGAAATTCTTGTTGTGGCGGGGAATCCCGAATGCCGTCCACTCTTGGAAGAGAAGGGTATTGTGAACTACATACATCTGAAAAGTAATATTCAGGAAGAGTTGAAAAGATACCAGCACATGCTTTTCAAAGAGTAATATTCAATTTAAAGACATTTTAGCAGTTGTGAATGTAAACACATAAAAAAGAGTTATGGTACCAAACTTCAAAAATATCAATATAATATCACATTCAGATACTAAAAATATTGTTGATGACAGTGTAACAGGCACTGTCGATAATCATTGGATAACCCCCGAAGGCATATCTGTCAGGCCTGTTTATACGGAGAAGGATCTGGAAGATATGGAACATACTGACTTTGCTGCAGGAATTCCTCCATTCCTCAGGGGACCTTATTCTGCCATGTATCCGTTACGGCCATGGACAATCAGGCAATATGCTGGTTTTTCCACCGCTGAAGAGTCAAATGCCTTTTACAGGCGTAATCTTGCTGCCGGGCAAAAGGGATTATCAGTAGCTTTTGACCTTGCCACTCACAGGGGATATGATTCTGATCATCCGAGGGTGTTGGCAGATGTAGGGAAAGCAGGAGTTGCCGTTGATTCTGTCCTTGATATGAAGATACTGTTTGATCAAATACCACTTGATAAAATGTCGGTATCAATGACCATGAACGGTGCTGTTCTTCCTGTTATGGCATTTTATATCGTTACGGGAATTGAGCAGGGTGTATCTCCCGATCAGTTGGCCGGCACAATACAAAACGACATTTTGAAGGAGTTTATGGTAAGAAATACCTATATATATCCGCCTGAGTTTTCGATGAGAATAATTGCAGATATCTTCAGGTATACTTCAAAGTATATGCCTAAATTCAATTCTATCTCCATATCAGGTTATCACATGCAGGAAGCCGGGGCCACTGCCGATATTGAGATGGCTTATACTCTGGCCGACGGGCTTGATTATCTGCGTACCGGCATAAAAGCAGGACTGGATATAGATGAGTTTGCCCCCCGCATATCATTTTTCTGGGGCGTTGGTATGAATCATTTTATGGAGATAGCGAAGATGAGAGCTGCCAGGATGCTGTGGGCAAAAATAGTCAGGCAGTTTAATCCAAAGAATCCAAAATCGATGGCTTTGCGTACCCACTCACAAACTTCGGGATGGTCATTGACAGCCCAGGATCCTTATAATAATGTCGGTCGGACTACAATTGAGGCAATGGCTGCCGCATTAGGACACACTCAGAGTCTGCACACTAATGCACTTGATGAGGCAATAGCCCTGCCAACAGATTTTTCGGCACGGATAGCCCGTAATACGCAGTTATACCTGCAGATGGAGACCGGAATATGCCGGTCGGTAGATCCCTGGGCCGGTTCCTGGTTTGTTGAATCACTTACACATAATCTGGCACAAAAGGCATGGTCGTTAATAGAGGAGATTGAAAATCTGGGTGGAATGTCGAAAGCAATTGAAACCGGAGTGCCTAAAATGCGTATTGAAAAGGCAGCAGCACGTACGCAGGGTAAAATTGACAGCGGAGAGCAGATAATAGTGGGTATAAATATGTATCAGCCCGACAAAGAGGATCCGATTGATATTTTGGATATTGATAATACCTCGGTACGGCTTGCTCAGATTGAAAGGTTGAAAAAGCTTCGTGCAGAGAGAGATGAATCAGAGGTTCAGTCGGCCCTGAATGCTCTCACCGGGGCTGTTAAAACAGGTAATGGAAATCTGCTTGCTTTAGCTGTGGAGGCAGCTAAAAAGCGTGCCTCATTGGGTGAGATCTCTTATGCCTGTGAAAAGGTTGTTGGAAGATATAAAGCTGAAATCAGAACTATTGAAGGAGTGTATAAATCAGAAGCAAAAAATGAATCTGAGTTCAGGGAAGCTCAGGAACTTGCCAGGCAGTTTGCTGAATTAGAAGGCAGGCAGCCCCGTATTATGATTGTAAAAATGGGACAGGATGGTCACGATCGGGGAGCAAGGGTGGTAGCTACCGCTTATGCCGACATAGGTTTTGACGTTGATGTAGGTCCACTTTTTCAGACCCCGGAAGAGGCTGCCAGACAGGCAGTTGAAAATGATGTCCATGTAGTTGGCGTATCTTCTCTTGCAGCAGGCCACAAAATACTTGTTCCGGCTGTAATTGAAGAGCTGAAAAAATTGGGACGCGATGATATTATGGTAATTGCCGGTGGTGTTATTCCTCCGCAGGATTACAAATTTCTTTATGATGCAGGTACGGTAGCTGTTTTTGGTCCCGGCACCAAAGTAACTGCAGCAGGGAAAAAAATCCTGGAATTGCTGATTCAGGCATATGGCAGTCATCACGATGAAACGCCTCATACCTGAAATAATATTTATTTATAAGCTGAAATCTTCCAGGAAAATAGTAAGAAGAATGATGATCATGATCAACAGGAATGTAATGATGAAAAAACCAATGACCCCCATTTGAAATCCTTTTTTTACATTTTCCCGTTTCTTTGTTGATTTAAGCTGCTCAATAGAATTAAGAAGATTATGCAGCGCTTTATCATTTTTGACTATGTAGTCGGCGGCACCGATTTTCATGATTGTTACAGCGACTTCCACATCATTTTGACCACTCAGGAAGATAAACTCAATTTCCGGATGTTCATCCTGAACCTTTTTCATAAGCTCAAGTCCTGTTATGCCACCAAACGAATAATCCAAAACAATGATATCAGGTTTCAGATTTATGGACTTAAGGCACTCTTCCCCGGTTTTGAAAGTTTTTAGGTTGGTATAATTTTTTGATTTAAGGAATCCTACGATCATCTCCTTATATACCACACTGTCCTGGACGATAAAAATAAGCGGATTTTTTACATTTTTCATAGCACCTCCTTTTTTACAGTAATAACTATTAAAATTACCACATTTTTTACCGAAATCAAATTAAGAGAGCAAGATAATCAGGGCAAACGCATGAAAACTTAAATCCTTCCCTATAACACTTTAATTTGTTGTTTTTTCTCACCGGTTATTATATTACAAAAGACGTCATTATCTTTCCATCAGAAAGTGACGGTCAGATAAAGTGCAAGGTACG
>ENA-OSEO01001155-OSEO01001155.1-sediment-metagenome-genome-assembly--contig:-NODE-1155-length-52427-cov-4.178185_pt1 | contig 52427 bp, 52 predicted proteins | sample MGYA00237883_ERZ534232 | MGnify/ENA metagenome assembly ERZ534232
AGGGATGCCACACGGGTTTCGTATTGCTTTACATTGAAAAGCTCCTCCGGGATCTGGATAGAAAGGTCAGTTTTGCATTTTATCTGACAGGAGAGACGGATGTTTTCAACCCTTTCTTCCTCGGTGATCCAGGGAAGTTCTGTGGGAAGATACTGCCCGGCTCCTTCCAGAACCTTTACCTTGCAAAGGCCGCAGGAACCCCTGCCTCCGCAGGCAGAGGGAATAAAGACCCCCTGTTCCATGAGTGTACCCAGCAGGGGTTTTCCACCCTTTACAAGGTACTCCTTCTTATTGTTTATATTTATTTTAACCTGGCCGTAATTACCTATAGTGGCATCGGCAATTACCATTATTAAAGCCAAAAATGCCGAAACCGCAGTAATTGCGCCTACACTGATTAAAAAAGTACCAACCGGAAACATGCGCCCCCCTTTTAAGAAAGGTTTAATATACCGCTGAAACCCATGAAGGCAAGGGCCATCATGCCGGTAATGATCAAGGTAATCCCCGCTCCCTCCAGGCCCTTTGGTACCTTGGCCTTGGCCATCTTCTGTCTTATCCCAGCCATGGCAAGGATGGCCAGAAACCAGCCCAAACCACTTCCAACACCAAAGGCAAAGGAGGCTAAAAGGTCGTAATCCCGGATAACCATAAACAGGCTTGCCCCAAGAATTGCGCAGTTTACAGTTATAAGGGGTAGAAAGATCCCAAGGGCTGCATAAAGCTGCTCGGAAACCCTCTCAATAATCATCTCCACAACCTGAACAAAGGCAGCAATTACGATGATGAAAACTATAAACCTTAGATAATCCAATCCCAGGGGAAGAAGGAGATAGTAATAAACCAGCCAGTTAAGGACCGTAGTAATGGCCATTACAAAGGTGACCGCCGCTCCAAGCCCCAAGGAGGTTTTTAGTTCCTTGGACACGCTAAGGAAGGAACACATTCCAAGATAGTTGGTTAAAAGGATGTTATTGGTAAATATGGCGGCAAAGAATACTGCCACAGGATAAAGAGCGCTGTTCATTTCTTTTCCTCCCCGGGAAGGATCTTCCCTTTAACAACCCATATAAAGACAGCTAGCATAAAGAAAGCTCCAGGAGGCATTATCATAATAGACCAGTTTGTCCATTGGCTTCCTAAAACAGAGATCCCCCAGATGCTGCCGGAGCCCAAAAGCTCCCGGAAAAAGGCGATAATTAAAAGCACATAGGTGTACCCCAGTCCCGAGGACAACCCGTCGATAAGGCTTAAACCTGGGGGATTGGAAAGCGCAAAGGCTTCTGTCCTGCCCATGACAATGCAGTTTGTTATGATAAGCCCTACGTAGGGACCTAGCTGCTGCCAAATATCGGGAAGAAAGGCTCTGAGCACAATATCAACAATTATCACATAGGTGGCTATTATCAGGGTTTCCACCATCATCCTGATTCTGGAAGGGATCAGTTTTCTGAGGGCTGATATAGTAAGGCTGGACAGGGTGGTGGTAAAGGTCAGGCCCAGGGTCATTACTACCGTATTCTTGACTACGTTCGTTACCGCCAGGGTGGAACAGATTCCCAGGATCTGGGCAAAAACAGGATTATTGGCTCCCAGGGGATCCAGAAATACCTTTTTAGCTTTCCCCTTCATCATATACCCCCTCCTAAAGCAATAATTTTTTCCGCCTTTTCAATACCCCCGTTTATCAGGGCTAACACCGCATCGGAGGTTCTTGTGGCGCCGGTTATGGAATCCACCTCGGAACTCCCCCTTGCTGTACCCTCGGGAACCATCACAAAGGGCCCCTGTTTTCCCCTGAACTGTTCCTTGAACCAGGCTTCCGTGATCCTTGCTCCCAGCCCGGGGGTCTCGTTCTGCTTTATAAAATCAAGACCAGTCATGCTGGAAAGATCTCCGGAAAAACCGAGGACGGCAGTTATTTCGCCCCACAAGCCCGGGCCGGAATGTACGATGGAGAAGGAGGCGGAAGTCCCGGCCTCCCCCTGGATCCTGTAGAAAAGCAGTTCTCCATCGGAATCCGTCACTTCCTCCACCCTTTGGGAATAGAGGTTCATTACCTCCTGAGAATTGGCAGGCACCGGTATCCCGGCGCTGTACAGCACCGCCCGCCGGATAAACAGGGTTTCATTACTTCTTACAAGATCTTCCGTGGAAAGAAAGATCCCGGAGGTAAGGGAGATACAGACTATCGTAACAAGGGCCATGAACAGAACAGGATAGATCCTTTCTGCAAAGAAACCTTCCCTCTTCATGCTCCAGCCCTCCTTTTCTTTGCCTCCTTCAGAAGATAATCCAGAAGAGGGGCAAACATATTGGCAAGAAGGATGGCAAAGGTTGCCCCTTCCGGCCATACGGAGAAGGTTCTTATAAGAGGAATCAAGGCTCCTACCAGGGCACCGTAGATCCACCGTCCGGTATTGGTGGTTTGGGAGGAGGAGATGGGATCTGTAGCCATGAACATTATGGTAAAAAGGGCACTGCCGCTTAAAAGCGCCCGCAGAGGATCTGCCGCACCGGCGCTACCTGTGTACCAGAAGAGAGCCTGAAAAAGAGTAAAGGTGATAAGGCCTCCTAGTACTATTCTGTAGCTGGCAGCCTTTTGGATCATCAGAAGCAGTCCGCAAAGGAGGATCAGTATTGCACAGGTTTCCCCCAGAGAACCGGCGGTATTCCCCACCAGCAGCTTAAAGAGAGAGACACTCTCCCCCCGGGATAGTTCCACGAGAGGTGTTGCCTTTGTAAGGGTATCCGCATTGGGAAGCCAGGCGGAAAACCCGCCCGGAAAACCGGCAGCCGGGGCGGTAAACCCGGAAGTAAGGGGAACACCGAAACTTACATAGATAAAAGCCCGGCCGGAGATGGCGGGATTAAAGATGTTTCTGCCGAACCCGCCAAAAACCATTTTCCCAAAGACAATCCCGAAGGCTATCCCGACAGCCGCAATCCAAAGGGGGATCGTTGGAGGGAGAGAAAGGGCAAAAAGCATATTCGTGACAAATACTGCCGAAGAAACCTGCTGTTTGTAGGTTCGGACAAAGAGATACTCGCAGCCGAAACCGACTATATCCACCACCGCAAGGATCAGCAAAGCCCGCCAGCCAAAAAAATAGACCGCCGCAAGGGAAATAGGAATCAGGGCGATCACCACCTGAAGCATGATCTTCTGCTTCATTATCAGGGGACGTTTTTTAGTGTTTTCCGTCATAATCCCATCATAATCGCAATTTCCGCTGTGTCAATAATTTAGAATTAAAAAGGTTTTTGCTTTTTCGCCGGGTAAATATTATTATTTGGTAAGGGAGAAAATATGGAAAAGAAAAATATATACATGGGCGGAAATTTAATCACTTTAACAGGTCCGGTACTGAAGGTCGGGGACGAGGCTCCCGATTTCACTGTTCTGGATAATCAGCTTCTGCCGAAATCTCTGGCGGATTTCTTTGGTAAAATTAAACTTATAAGCGTAGTACCGTCGCTGGATACACGAATCTGCGACCTGCAGACCCGCAGGTTTAATGCAGAGGCTTCCCGGTTATCCGAGGAGGTGGCAATTTTAACCATAAGCATGGATCTGCCCTTTGCCCAAGCCCGGTGGTGCGGGGCTGCGGAGGTTGATAAGGTGATTACCCTTTCGGACCACCGGTATGCCTCCTTTGGAGAAAACTATGGTGTGCTTATAGAGGAGTTAAGGCTTTTAAGCAGATCCATTTTTATAATTGATAAAAAGAATATTATCCGCTACATTCAATTGGTGGAGGAGAATCATAATCCCCCGGATTACGAGGATGCTCTAAAGGCGCTTAAAAAAATCAAATAAGGGTTAACTTTATGGTAGCACACAGGATAAAGAACAATATCTACGGCATAAGCATAAATGACAGAACCACAGACCTATTTGAAGGGGTCTGGCCCATCACCAAGGAGGGGGTAACCTACAATTCCTACCTTGTAAAGGACGAGAAAAATGTAATAATCGATCTTACCAAGGATTTTAAAACCGATACCCTGCTTAGCCTTATAGAAGAGATTATTGATCCCTCAGAATTGGATTATGTGGTTGTGAATCATATGGAACCGGACCATACCGGGGCAATAAAGACAATGATCCATGCCAATCCAAAACTTACCCTGCTGTGCACTCCCAAGGCAAAACCGATGCTTGAAAATTACTATGGAATTACCGACCGGGTTGTTACAGTACAGGACGGAGAAATTCTAAACCTTGGTAAAACAAGGCTTCAGTTTTTCCATGTTCCCTTTGTTCATTGGCCGGAAACCATGGTTACCTATGTGCCGGAAGAGAAAATCCTCTTCTCCTGCGATGCCTTTGGAAGTTACGGAGCTTTACCAGGGGCTGTTTTTGATGATGAATGTCACGATCTTGATTTTTACAAAAGGGAAGCCCTTAGATACTTCACAAACATAGTCTCCAAATTCTCAAAAAATACCCTATCGGCTATCAAGAAACTTGAAGGAATTCCTATAGAGGTTATCTGCCCCTCCCACGGGCTCATTTGGAGAAAAAACCCATCCCTGATAATAGACCTGTATTCCAAATGGGCAGGATACGAAAAGGGCAGAAACGAGAAGTCCGTAACCCTTCTGTATGGTTCAATGTACGGGAATACGGAGAGGATGATGAATTTTGTTGCCAAAGGCCTCTCCTCTGAAGGGGTACCAGTGGAAATTTTCGATGTGGCCAGAACCCACTCAAGCTATATTCTTCCCTCCGTATGGGTAAATGCTGGGGTAATTATAGGTGCACCAACCTATGAAGTCGGGCTTTTCCCACCCATGGCTCACGCCTTGGAGGAGATTGGGATTAAAAGGGTATCTAACAAACTTGCAGCCTTTTTTGGAAGCTACGGCTGGAGCGGCGGAGCCTTGGCAAAGGTAAAATCAATAATAGAACCTCTTAAATGGGAATTGACAGAGTCCTTTGAATTCCAGGGAGGAGCAAAGAGAGAAGATCTGGACAAAGGATTCCTCTTCGGCAAGGCTTTTGCACAGAGAATCAAGAAGCTTACATGAGTCCCCTTAAAAAGGCTTTTGTTTCCTCCCTTCCAGTATTATTCGGTTATGTTCCCCTGGGGATCGCCTATGGTTTTTTATTGTCCCAGTCCGGTATTCCCTGGTATTTTGCAGGACTTGCCAGCATTATTGTCTTTGCAGGGGCGGCACAATTCCTGGCCTTGGGGCTGTGGAGCAATCTGGCACCTCTGCCGGAGATAGCCGCAGCCACCCTCCTTCTCAATCTAAGGCATGCCTTTTTCGGATTGTCCCTGCTTAAAAAATTCTCCAACACCGGAAAGGCTAAGGCTTACCTGATCTTTGCCTTAACCGATGAAAACTATGCCCTTCTATCCAGCCAGGAGGAGATGGAGGAGGGACAAAAGAAGAGATACTATCTTACCCTCTCCCTTTTAAATCATTTTTACTGGAGCGCAGGTTCGGTTTTAGGGGCTTTGCTTGGAGCCGTACTAAAGATAAATCTTGTCGGCCTTGACTTTGCTCTTACAGCGCTTTTTATAGTTCTAGCCTTGGAGCAGTATAAAAAGATAAAAAAATTAAAACCCTTTGTAATTGCTGTGATTTCCGGTGGTTTTGCCTTTTTACTTCCCTTTAAACAGATTCTGCTTCTTTTGGCAATTTCAACCGGTACAATCCTCCTTCTTCTAACCCGGAGGAGAGAGGAATGAGCAGCACTTATCTGATTCTTTCTATTTTGGTGATGGCGGTGGTTACCTTTTTTACCAGGGCTTTTCCCTTTCTTTTCTTTATCCGGAAAAAGCCTCCGGCAGTTCTTCTCTATCTGGAAAGAATGCTCCCCCCCATGATCATGCTTTTACTGGTTTTATATTCCCTGAAGGATATTAAACCCCTAGCAAAACCTTATGGAATTCCGGAGGCTGCTGCAATTATCCTGGTGGTTTTAGTTCATCGATGGAAATCCAATACCTTCGTGAGCATTGCCGCAGGAACGGTTTTGTACATGGTATTAAGAAACCTTCTTGGGGCCTAGAAACTTATAGTAAAAAGATCCTAGTCAGAATAGCGTTCCTTGATTTCTAGGAATTTATCCCGGAGGGTAAAATAGAGATCCACCAAGGAGGGGTCAAAATGGGTTCCTTTCCCCTCTGTTATGACCCTCTCAACTTGTTCCAGTGTGAAGGCTTCCTTGTAAACCCTTTTAAAAGAGAGAGCATCATACACATCTGCCAGGGTAACAATTCTTGCTTCCAGGGGTATATCCTCACCGGAAAGCTTCTGTGTGTATCCCGTACCATCCCACTTCTCGTGATGAAAAAGGGCGATGCTTCTAGCCATAGGATCAATCTCCGGGTCGGACAACATTCTCGCACCTATTACTACATGATCCTGCATTGCGATAAATTCCTCCGGAGTGTACCTTCCAGGTTTTTTTAAAAGGTTATCAGGAATACCAACCTTCCCCACATCGTGGAGAGAGGAGTAGAGTTTTATTCGCTTTACAAAATCGGGTGCGCAGCCGTAGGATTCCGCCAGCAGGGCAGAATAGGCGCTTACCCTTCGGATATGATTCCCCGTATCATCGTCATTGAGAAAATTGGCGTTTTCCAGGGCATTCACCAGGGCAAGGGTTGTCCTTTCCAGTTTATCGGTTTTCTCCTCCACCAGTTTTGTTAAATGAGCCTCCCGGTCAGCCAGAAGGCGATTTTTTTCCCTAAGATCATCCTGTATTATTTTCAGATTGATATGAGCCCCTAACCGTGCCAGAAGTTCCGTTTTATTAAAAGGCTTGGTTATGTAATCCACACCCCCGGCTTCGTAAGCGAGAGAGATCCCTTTTATATCCGTAATAGCGGTAATAAAGATGATCGGTATGTCCGCTGTCTCCTTTTTCTGCTTAAGGACCCTGGCTACCTCGTAGCCGTCCATGTTTGGCATCATAATATCCAGAAGGATTATATCCGGGATATTCTGCTCTATAGAATCAAGAACCATGCCTCCTTCCGAGGCAAGATTGATCTGATAGGGTGTGTTTTTGCTGATGATCTCCGCCAGGAGCTGCCGGTTTGCAGGGACATCATCCACGATTAATACAGTAATATTATCCTCTCTCATTTCTCATTCTCTCCGTCAGGTCCTTTAAAATTTCAAAAACTCTTTGGTCATTAAAACTTTCCGCTGCCTCTATGAGTTTAAGGCCCGATTCCTTTACATAACTGTTTTCAGAGGCTAGGAGTTTTTCCGCTCCGGTTTTAATCTTCTGGGGATTAAAGATATTATGTTCCCCCACCTCTTCCAGCACCTGGTGGATAAGGCTCCTCTCTTTCTCCGAGAGGAAATAATCCATTACTGTTACTATATCTCCTTTCCCAGGCTCTCCCTTAGGTTTGATTACTCCAGGGAAAAACCCCTCTATCTTGGATCTGAAAAGATCAGAATCCACAGGTTTGGGTATGTAATCATCGCAACCTAACTCCAGGTACTTCTCCTTGTCCCCTTTCATGGCATGAGCCGTAAGAGCTATAATACTCAGATTCCTGTATTGAGGATCCTGTCTTATCCGCTTTAATACCTCAACCCCATCAAGAACCGGCATCTGCATATCAAGCAGTAACAGATTGTATTTCTTGTTGGCAAGAAGATCCAGAGTCTGTTGGCCATCCTCTGCAATATCACAGGAAAGTCCCATACCCTTAAGGAATGCAACGATCAGCGCCTGATTTATTTTATTGTCTTCCGCATAAAGAATAGCCGGCAATTCTCCCTTCGAAAGCTGAAACTGTCTACTTTTTTCTGAAGTAAGGTCTCTCCTCATAGGTACTTGAGAATTGTTTTCCTTTCTCAGGGGTTCTCCTGGTGGGAGGGGTATTATAAGGGTAAAGATAGATCCTTCTCCGGGGTTGCTATGAACATACAACTGCCCCTCCATTAATTCCGCAAGACCCTTGGATATGGATAATCCAAGACCGGTTCCTCCGTATCTCCGCTCTGTGGAGGAATCCGCCTGCTCAAAGGCGGAAAAAATAGTTTTTACCTTATCCTCCTTTATGCCTATTCCCGTATCTGCTACCTTGATAACAGCAGTTCCCTCCAGATAGGAACAGGAGAGGGTTACCCCTCCCCTGTCTGTGAATTTAAAGGCATTACTTAAGATATTTATTAAGATCTGAGCTATTCTATGTTCATCGCCGTAAACAAGATAAGGGAAATTGTCATCAATCTCTAGATCATAAAAAAGCTCCTTTTCCTTACTCTTCAGATAAAAAAGGCTTTTAAGATTATCCACAAGAGTGGAGAAATTGAAGGGTTTCTTGTCTATTATTATTTTTCCAGCTTCTATTTTAGAAAAGTCCAGAATATCATTTATAAGATTAAGGAGAATCTTGCCCGATCTGTCTATTATTTCCAGTTTCTCCCGAACATCCCTCTTTTCCGTAGTCTCCAGAAGCATACTGGTAAAACCCAGAATTGCATTCAAAGGGGTCCGGATTTCGTGGGACATGTTTGCCAAGAACTCGCTCTTAAGTCGGTTAGCCTGTTCAGCCACATCCTTAGCCTTTTTAAGCTCCTCCTCTGCAATCTTACGGCGGGTTATATCCTCTTTAACGGATAGATAATTGGTTATTATTCCTTCGCTATCCTTGATGGGAGTAATTACCGCCTCCTCCCAGAAGAGTGTGCCATCCTTCCTTTTGTTTAATAATTCTCCATGCCAGATCTCGCCGGAAGAGATCTTTCCCCACAGTTCTCTGTAAACCTCTGGAGCCTGATAACCACTTTTTAATACCCTTGGATTCTTCCCCAGAACCTCCCCTTTGGTATAACCAGTAGCCTTCTCAAAAGCTTTATTTATAAAGATAATATCTCCCTTTATATCTGTAATAACTATTACATTGGCGCTCTGTTCTACAGCCAGGGATAGCATTTTAATATTCTCTTCTATGGTTTTTCTTGCGGAGATATCACTTCCATAGAGGAAAAAATTCCCTCCCTCCTTTTCCGAAACCAGGGTAAACAGGAGATAACTCTTGCCTATTTTTTCCTCAAAAGAATAGGGCTTTTCCGGCTTGAGCCCTCTAAAAAAGGATGAATCAAAGGTTGGAAAGAGTTCCTGAATGGGAAGGTTGTCTAGGGGACGATGCCAGATCTTCCTTGCGCTCAAATTGAATTTTTCTATCCTTCCCAGCTCATTCACCTGCAGGATAGGCGAAGGGTTATTGTTAAAAAGGAAAGCCTCTTCCTTGAGATTATAATCCATCTCCCTTTTACGGATAATCACCGAGGCAATTACCCAGGATAGAAGAGCAAACAGAATCAATAAAATAATGCAGCCCGTTACTACCCAGCGAATAACTACCTGCACCCGGGTATGCACATTATCCATTGGGACAAAGGATACAAGCCGCCAGTCATAATCAAGAGCGCCGCTTTCTTCCAAGGAGGCATCCTCTGGACTCAATCCTTCCCCCTCCATCAATACGGAAGCCAGGGGATATACAGTATTGTACGTACAAAGACCGAATTCAGTCCAATGGTAGCCCTCTCCTCCCCAGGCAATCCTCTCTTTCAACCGCTCCTGAATCTCTTCAAGATTTAGGTTCATGGTATTGCTTGAAAAAAGGATTTCACAATCTTGGGAAAGGAGAATGATAGTACCCAGGGAATGTACAGCCACATCCCTGATCCTTAGAAGAGCCTTTTGTGCCTTGAAATGCAAAACCAGAGTACCCATTGGGTTTCCAAGAGGATCCTTTACCTCTATTGCCGAACGAATAACCATATCTGAAGGGTCCATAATATCCCCTTTTTCACTGGAGTGTTCAATTCCAGAAAAATACAGAATCTTATCCTTTAGGATAAAACTACTTTGATACTCACACTCCTTCTCAAGATCTCTAAGCTCCTCGTTCGGCAAAGGTCTAAAGCTGTTATTCATCTCCTTTATATGAATCAACTCTCGATTATCTGGGGTTATAAGCCTCAGACTGGAATAAATCCTTCTCCTTGAACTGAAGGCAAGATAAATTCTTTCGAGCCGCCGGATATCCTGAGTAGTCAGTTCTCTGTTCTGAACATTGATAAGGTATCCAGGATCGGAAAGATAAAGAAGGTCCTCCAAAACAGGCAGAAGCTCCGAAGAGATCAGGGTTCCCTGAAGGCTTAAATTGTGTTCCTCATTTTTCTGGATTATCCTTTTTTCTGAAGATAGATTTGAGAAATACACTATAATACCTACTGTTGTAAGCAGTATTATTGAAAGAAGATAGACCATTACAAAAAGAAACCATTTCTGCTTCTTCAGGGCTGACTTCATACTGTGAACCTCTTAAGGGGATATTTTACTTAATACGATAATAATGAAAAGAGAACATGTCAAATTTGAGGATAGAAGCTTATTTATCCAAAATCTGTTTTACTTCATTAATAAAACGGCAAGGGTCTATTGGTTTTTCCATGATTCTTGTTACCGGAAGCCAGGATTCATCCGGTTTAAGGCTCTGGGGAAGCTTTAACTCCTTGGTAATACCGCTTACCAGGAGAATCTTTACCCCCTTTAAGAGAGGATCGGTCTGTAATCTTCTGGCTACCTCTATACCCTCTGTATCGTAGGCCATCATAACATCCAGTACAATTAGATCTGGTTTCTCCTTTTTAGCCTTTTGGAACCCGCTTTCTCCATCAAAAGCGGAAAACACTTCGTAACCATAAGCCTCCAAAAGATCGGTATTAGAGGCTACAAAATCCTTGTCATCATCAATCAATAATATTTTTTTAGAGACTGTCATACTTTGTACCCCCTGCCACAGTTAAACAGTATTATTTTCCTTTTTGGGAAGGGTAAAATAAAAATCAACACCCTTCCCAGGATCAGAGTTGACCCAGATTTCGCCGCCATGAGCATCTATAATATGTTTTGTGATAAACAAACCAAGCCCGGTACCCTTTTTTATTCTTGTAGCAGGATCATCCAATCGGGAGAATTTTTGAAACAGCGAGGATAACTTCTCCTTAGGGATCCCTTCTCCACTGTTAAATACATGAAACTGGATAGAATTATCCAGATTCTTAAAGGTGATCCTGATAATCCCCTCCTCTTTGCCGTATTTAATTGCATTGCTGATAAGATTCTCAAAGACTTCTCTCAACATATTCAGATCTGCGTAAACAGAAAGGGTCTCTGGAATACTATTTTCCAGTACTATCCGTTTTTCCTCTAGATCCGGTTCGTGGGAATCCAGGAGGGGGATTAGAATCTCCTCCCTGACCAGAACATCGCTTTTTACAGGGGTCAGAACCCCGTTTTCTATTCTGGAAAGATTGAGATAGTGCCTTACCATCTCTACCAGAAGCTTTACATTGGAATCGATTATATGTAACCCCTTTCTCTGTTTCTCCGTAAGGGTTCCCAGTTTCTCCTCTGTTAATAGAAAAACATAGTTCATTATGGTGGAAAGAGGGCTTTTTAATTCATGACTTATGAATCCTACGGTTTCCATGTAATCATGGTTCAATTCCTTCAGCGAGAGATTAACCTTTTCCAGTTTTTCATTCGCTTCCCGTAGATTATCCTCCCGTTCCTTAAGGGCTATTACCATATCATTGAAGGCAGTAATAAGTTTTTTCGTTTCCTTAGCAGAGCCAGCCTCTGCTACCGGAGGCGGGAATTCCCCCTTGTTCAGACTATCCGCTGCTGTGGCCAACCGGTGAAGAGGGTTGGATATCTTGCCGGAGAGGAAGAATGCAAAGACCAGCGAAAAGAGGAGGCCTATGACTGAGATCAGTATATACTTTACTAAGGTTTCCTGAACAAGGCTTGAAAAGGGTTTCTCTAAAAGCCCAACATATAGCATTCCGATAATCCTTTTCTCACTGTTGCGGATAGGTTCATAGGCAGTAAGGTACCAGTCCCGAACAACAAAAGCCTTTCCTTCCCAGGTTTCCCCATTATCCAGAACCCTGTCTGCCACCTCCTTTGAAACTCTTGTTCCTATAGCGCGGTTTCCATTGGGCAGTCTTACCGAGGTAGCAATCCTGGAATCATTAAGGAAAATTGTAACTGATCCTGTGGGGGCCATACGGTTTTCTTCCGAGTTATATATGGTCTTCTGGATGTAATCCACCAGTTCCGTGTCCTTGTTGACCAGTCTGCCGCCATACAAGGCACCTACTATTTGACCAGAGTATTTTATTGGAACAGCGCTGAACATCACCATCCCTCTGGTTTCTTCACTTCTGGTAGTAGGCCTGGCATAGGGGGTCTCTTCCAGTACAATGAAAGCCTCTTCCGATAAACCGGAATGTTCCTTTTCCAGTTCCTCCGCAGAGAACAGTTCCAGAGAGGTGATAATCTCTCCATCCAGAGCTCTCATGACTGAGCTTCTTCCTAGCCGGTAATCACCAGAAAGATAGGGAGGTGTTGATCGGATTCTCACCATCCCCTCGGGAGTCACAAGGGTCAGAAAATCCAGATCAAGATTAACCCTGATTATTTCCAGCCTGTTTTGAACCTCCTGGCTTGGCCAGGCCTGGTTATAACAGGTTTCAACTATAATCTGCTTTGTTGCTGCTAACTTGAGGACTGTTTCAATTTCATTGAGCTTACCCTGAATCATTGCCCTGGAGGTAGTAAGATCCGTGCGTACCCTGGCTTGAGCTTCTGCTATAACCCGGTTTTTTATCAACTGGACACTGAAAAAAACAGAGACCAGGGCAAAAACAACAACCAGAAAGGCAAAGCCCCAAAAGAGTTTATTCCTCAGCATCTCCCGTTTCTCCCTTACCGTTGATATTCTTACCGCTGATCTGGAAAATGAGATTGTCTAGTTCTAGTTCCAGATTAACTGTGTTTACAATACATTTTTTAGGTACACGGATTTGAAGGGGGGTGAAGTTGAGTATACCCTTTATTCCTCCTAAAATCATGTTGTCCGCGGTCCGCTGGGCAGCATCTTCCGGAACAGCGATTATTCCCAGGGATACTCTGTGTTCCGTAACAAAGGCCCGCAGACTCTCCGCTGGAAGTATTGGAATAGGGCTTTCGGGATTTATCTTTTCTTCATCAATATCAAAGAGGGCAAGGATCTTGATATATTCATCCTGGAATCCTTTATAATTGCATAAAGCCAGGCCTAATTTTCCCGCTCCTGCTATCACCAGTTTATGAAGGGTGTTTCTACCTAAAACCACATTCAGCTTTTCAAGAAGTTCATCAATATAGTATCCACCGCGCTTGTAACCGGAGATATTAAAAAAAGAGAAATCCTTCCTAACCAGAGAGGGGGAAACTCCGATGGAATCTGCCAAGTTATCGGAAAATACCTTTACCAAACCTAGGGATTTGAGTTTTTTAAGAGTATCCTTGTATTTCATTAACCTTATAGCTGTTGTATCTATTCCAATCATTTCACTTTCCAGACTAATTAATAGATGCTTATCTATTTTATTATAATATTATTACTTTTTATTTCTACTATGTCAAGTTTTAATGTTATATATATGACATTATTTTTATAATTAGTATTAATTTAACTGCTATATGATTTTTTTTGATATATCTAAGAACTTATTTTTCTGTAGTTATTCTTTAAAGTTACGCTTTTTTTTGGAAAACAGGAAGAAAAACATGTTGCCAAACCTAAAAACATACAATAGTATCGAATATAGAGGAAAAGAATGAATAAAGATTTGATCTTAAGGCTGTCCAAATACAAACGTCTTCTTTACAAGCTGAGGGCCTTGGGTCTTGAACGAGTCTTCTCAAATAATCTTGGCGATGCCCTAGGTGTAGCTCCGGCATTGGTAAGAAAGGATTTTACCCTTCTTGAGATGCCAGGAAACAAGAGAGGCGGCTATTCCATTGATACCCTGATCGAAAAGCTGGATAAAATACTTGGTATAGACAAACCTCAGGAAGTAGTGGTTGTAGGGTGTGGTAGGATCGGCACAGCCTTAATGCAGTACGAGGAATTTGCCAAGGAGGGAATCCAAATAGTTGCCGGATTCGACATTGCACCGGAACAGGTAAAAAGGGTTAAGGATATTCCAATATACCATATGAATGATATTGAAGACTTTATAATAAAAACCGGGGTAAAGGTAGGAATCTTGGCAGTTCCAGACTCCGTGGCCGCAGAAGTGTTCAATATAATGATAAGGGCAGGCATAATGGGAGTATTAAATTTCTCGTCTTTGGATTTCAAGTGTGGACCCAAACCAGGTGGAGGCCCTTGTCCACAGCGCTGTATAACCCATAATGTAAATATCGGACTGGAACTGGAACATCTATTCTACCAGGTTAATCTTGCTGCCGAGGGAATAGAAGCAGAATCAACCTGAATATTATCTTCAGACTCTCTAGTTCAATTCAAGGGTTAAAAGTAGGGGAAGATGATCCGAATAACCCTCCTTCAGGTTTGTATTCCAGCTCTTAGGGATACCTTGTTCATCTAAAAGAAATTTTGGCTTTACAACCTTAATATCTAAAAAGCTGATTCCCGCTTCATCCATCACCCCCTTGGAAAGAAGGAAATTATCTATCCTTTCCCACCTGCCATTGAACCAGTAACTTCCCTCACCGGTTGGGAGAAGGCTCCAGGGATCAAACAGTACCACCCCGGAGGCCTCTGTTTCATCCAACCTGGGAGATTGAGATACAAAGAGGCCCCTCCATGGTTCCGTTTCTCCTAAACAGTTTCTGCAGACAAGGTTTTCCTTGTCGCTCCCTTCCGGATAAGTATAGGAAACAGAGGAGGATGGCGATAGCGGCATCAGGGCTGTGGGATATTCCGAGGAAATCAAAAGATACTCAAGAGCCGATTCATTAAGATCTCCCGCCACAATAATCTCCGCCCCGGGATTAAAAGACAGGATCTCCTCAAGCCTTCCCCTTACCAAAGAGGCCTCCTCAATTCTTCTGCACTCTGTTTCCCTGGCTCCTCCGGACTTGGATTTCCAATGGTTATTGAAAAGAAAAAGAGTACAGTCCCTCAAGATAATTTCTACCTCCAGCACCGACCGTCCTGGATTGCTCTTAGGCAGGACTAAAGAGTGTACCCTGACAGCCCCCACCGGCAGCCTAGAAAGAACAGCAATAGTAACAGCCGTACCAGGGGCTTTGGGAGCTGCGCAGAGGGTATAACCAAAATTCACCAGGTTTCTCTCCAATAGATCCCTGGCAACTTCCCCATTCTCAAGCTCCTGCAAAAGGACTATCTCCGGCCCGCCGGGACAGGCTGCCCGTATTACGTCAGCAGTATTAGCCAAACGCAGCTCATAAAGATCCTCAGTCCACTTTCCTTGTCTTGGGTCGTATTCCGTATACTCGCCCCCTTCAGGTATAGCATTGAAGAGATTTTCCAGATTATAGGTTAAAATAGTAATCCCCCTGGCGGATTTCCCAGACCAGGGGGTTGTACATTGAAGACAGGATACCAGCAAAAGGGGGATAAGAATGGAAAACCCTATTTTTACCGATCTTGCTCCTTCCATTTTGAATCTTTGTTTACCTCCTTAGATCTATTACAGTGTTCTGTAATATAAGAAAGGAGTTTTTGCTGCTCTGCTTGAGATGAATCTGCTTTTGAAAGGAATTTTTTATTAGTTATGTTTTCATAGGCTTCTATATAGCGCTGAGCTACCTGCACTCTTACATCTCTGGGTATTGCGGGCGCCTCACCGTCTCCCATGAATCCCTTATCCATAAGCCACTTTCTAAGATACTCTTTGTCTATCTGCCTAGGCTCTTCCCCTCTTTCAAAAAGATCGCCATAGGTATCCAGATACCAGAACCTTGAAGAATCGGGAGTATGGATCTCATCTGCCAGGATAAGCTCCCCATCCGCAAGACCGAATTCATACTTTGTATCTACCAGTATAAGATTCCTTTCCAATAGGATCTTAGATGCAAAATTAAATAATTCCAAAGCAGCTCTCTCCACCCTTTCCCACAGACTCTTTTCCACCAACTTCCTCTGAAGGATCTCCTCCCTGGAAACAGGAAGATCGTGCATTCCCGCCTCAGCCTTGGTCGAAGGAGTGATTATTGGTTCAGGGAGTTTCTCATTTTTCTTAAGACCTTCTGGAAGTTTTATCCCGGATACAGACTTGCCGGCCTTGTAATCCCTGTAAGCAGAGCCTGTTAAATATCCCCTAACTACAACCTCTACAGGCAGAATCTTAACCGGTCTTACCAGCATCGCCCTGGGAGAGATCTCCTTTAGGAAATGGTTATGGATAATCCCCTTGGTAGAGGTAAACCAGTAGGAAGAGAGTCCATGCAGGACCTCTCCTTTACAGGGGATGGTGTTAAGAACCCGGTCAAAGGCCGAGATTCTATCCGAGGTCACTATTAAAAGGGAATCCTTAAAGGAGACGATATCCCTCACCTTTCCCCTGGCAAAAGTGACCTCTTTGGGAAGCTTATCCTTGTCCAACCCCGCAAAGGTGGTGTCTATCAGAATATCCAGTTCCGAATCCATCATACTCCCAGTTCCTCCCTTCGGGTAATAATCTTTGAAACCAAACCATACTCAAGGGCTTCTGGAGCATTCATCCAATGGTCCCGATCTGTATCCTTCTCTACCTGGTTCAAGGGCTTTCCCGTCTCCTCGGCAATAAGCTGATTGAGCTTTTTCCTTAGTTTTTCCAACTCCCGGGCATGAATCTCTATCTCCGTTGCCACTCCTCTTATCCCGCTTAAGGGCTGGTGGATCAGGAAATGGGAATTGGGTAAGGCAATCCTCCGCTCTTTAGGCGCGGCAAGAAGAATCAAGGCAGCAGCGCTGGCTACCAGCCCCATACCCAGGGTATACACCTGCGGTTTGATAAACCGGATCATATCAAAGATGGCATAGCCTGCATCCACATCCCCGCCAGGAGAGTCTATAAATACCTTTATAGGCTCATCCCCACCGTCTTCCAGGATTAGTAGCTGGCGGATAACCCTTTCTGCCAAAGCCTTATCTACCTCGCCGGAGAGAAGGATGGTTCTGGTTTTCAGCATTTTCTGAAAAAAGATCTCCTGTCCCTGGTTTTTTTCTTCCTGATTTTCCTTTTCTTCTTTATCGTTATTTTTCATATTTGCTCCCTTAAAGAATTATCTTTTAATCCCTACAATGCCATAAATGACACGGTTGATAAAGAGGCCTTGCCTCCCTTGACCTGAGTATTTACAATACAACCATGAAAGTTGGAACAATCACACTCCTGGGAAGACCCTCCACAGGGAAATCCACCCTGCTGAATACCCTTTGTAAAAACAAGGTATCCATTGTATCCCCGATACCCCAGACTACCCGGAGGGTAATCCGGGGCATATTAACAGAACCCAGGGGACAGATACTTTTTCTCGATACTCCCGGGTATCACCAATCAAAAAAGAAGCTGAACCTCTACTTAAAAAGGGCTGCAGAGGAAACCCTGGAGGAGACAGATGGAATACTGTATCTCCTGGATTCCACAAGAATCCCAGGCCCCGAGGAGGAGGAGATCGTAAAACTCCTTGTTCCCTATAAAAATAAGCTCCTCGCGGTGTTAAACAAGATCGATGATCCCAGATCATCCCCGGAACCCTTAAAAGCCTTTCTAAGAACCAACCTGGGGGAGATTTCTATCTGCCCAGTCTCTGCTCTAAAGGAGGAGGGTCTGGAAAATCTCCTTACAGCCCTTTTTAACCTTCTACCGGAGGGGGAACTTATGTACCCCGAGGAATACTATACAGATCAGGAACCTGCCTTCCGTATAGAAGAGATAATCCGCGAACAGGCGATTCTACGCACTAAGGAGGAGGTACCTCATGCCCTGTTTGTGGAAGCTGCAGACCTTGAGTTTTCCGGGGACGGCGAAGATCTCTGGGCCAGGGTATTCCTGATAGTGGAAAGGGATTCTCAAAAGGGAATTCTTGTTGGCAAGGAGGGAAAGATGATAAGGGCAATCCGGGTGGCTTCGGAAAGGGAGTGCAACAGAATCTTTCCTTACCGTGTAAAGATAGACCTAAGGGTAAAGGTTGATCCAAAATGGAAGAGCAGGGATCCTTTATTAAAAAGAATAACCAGGGGGTAGGTTTCTTATATTTGTTCAATTGAAATTACTAAACAAACCCCTAATAAAAATAATATTGCGGGGCAGGGTAAGGAGGAGGAGAAAAGAGAGAGGAATTGAGGAACTAAAACAAAACACCCAAGCTTCTGTAAATGCCTTTAGGAGTTTTTGTTGTGATCCTTTTCCTTTTTTTCCTTCCGCTTTTCTTTAATGTTTTTCTGAGGAGGCTTTTTATCCTCCCTTTTAACCTTGTTTCTTTCGGCCATGGAATAAAATTAGTAAAAAAAGTGTAAAAAGTCAATGAATCTCAAAAGAGATCTAGGGAAGGATATTCTTTATAAATTTCCCAAACTCCGGGCAACCCTTTTCCAGATACTCCAGTTTGATTAAAGCCCTTGCCTCTTTGAACCTTTCCAGTTCGGCACCCTTAAGAGTTTTACCCGGAGGAAAATTCAAGACCCCAGGATTTATATGCTTACCCTGATAATGTACCTCGTAGTGCAGATGAGGCCCCGTGGACATTCCGGTGGATCCCACAAAACCTATAACAGAACCCTGAACAACCCTTGCACCACGCCGAAGTCCTTTTACATAATAGCTGAGATGAGCGTACAAGGTTGAATAACCATTGGCATGGGATATCCTTACATATCTTCCGTAAACATCATCATACCCCATCTCCTTGACCAACCCATCGCCGGCGGTGAATACAGGCGTTCCTTCTGGAGCAGCAAAATCCAGGGCAGGATGAAACCTGCTGTAGCCAAGTATAGGGCTTACCCTCATCCCGTAACCAGAGGTTATATGAGCCCCGTGGATCGGAGTTTTAAGAAGGGTTTTTCTCGCGCTCTTACCAGAGTAATCAAAATAATCGGCATTGCCATCCTCAGTGGTATACCTGTAGATTTCCCTTTTTCTGCCATTTACGGTAAGCCCGGCATAAATTATATCCCCCAGCTTTACCCTTTCTCCCTTTTCATCGGTAAAATCCTCAAAAAGCACGGAAAAGGTGTCTCCTGTCTGGATCTCCCTTTGAAAGTCCACATCAAAGGAATAAAGGTATATGAGCTCCGAAAGGGTATTCAGGGGAAGACCTACCTGGAGGGCTGCTCCATAGAGAGTTGAATCAATGGCTCCATCCACCCTTGTCTGCTTTTTAAGAAGCGCCTTGATCCTCTCCTCGCAGGAGAATCTTCCATCCCCCTCCCGAACGACCCAGATCTCCTTAGTAGGTTCTACCTGAATAAAGAAGGAGGTAAGGCTATTCTGCACCCCGGAAAAATAGGCAGAAAACTGGTTTCCCACCCTTATTTTCCTTGGATCGTACCTTCTGGAAAAGGCATTTACCGCTTCCTGAGCCTCCTCCCGGCTTAACCCATGGTTTAGAAGAAGAGAAAAAAGGGTGTCGCCAGCGGAAATACTATAGTTTACTGCCAAGGTTTCAAGATCCTTCGGAGCGTCTATCTCCAACCCTCCAACAGCCTCCTGAATTTCCTGTATCTGCTTCTCCCCCATTCCTTTTTTGGAAATAAAGGGAAGGTTTTCCGCTTTTCCGGAGATAATAACAAAAAGAGGTATACCGGAAAGGAAGATAAGAATTAAAAGGATGGTAAGTGTCTTTTTCATTACTGCTTAGAAAATCCTTGTTAAACTATACATCGGCATATTAGTCTCTACAATAGATTAAAGAACAATTAAATAGTATTATCTATAAAATACTACCCTTTTAAAAATAGGGGAGGCAAAATGGTACAAATCGGAAAACAGGCAATAGATTTTAAAACTACTGCATTGATCAAAGGGAAATTCACAAACACCTCCTTGTCGGAGTACACATCAAAATGGGTGCTTTTAATCTTTTACCCTGCGGATTTTTCCTTTGTATGCGCCACAGAGATTGCGGGCTTTGCTTCAAAATACAAGGATTTTCAAAAGCTGGAAGCAGAGATCCTGGCCATCAGCGTAGATAGCCTTTTTGTTCACAAGATCTGGAATGACCAGGAGCTTTCAAAACTTGTAAAGGGTGGAGTTCCCTTCCCTATGCTTACCGATGCTGGCGGCGCAATAGGTAATGCCTACGGGGTATATCAGAGAGAAACAGGAGTGGAAGCCCGGGGAAGGTTCATACTGGACCCCGATGGGATTCTTCAAGGTTACGAGATCCTTACAGCCCCGGTGGGAAGAAGCGTTAAGGAAACCTACCGGCAGATCCAGGCTTTTCAGGCGGTATGGGAGAGCAAGGGAACAAAGGTTGCCTCCTGTGAGTGGAAACCGGGGCAACCCCTCTTTTCCCCAAACTCAAAACTGGTAGGACAGACCGCCGATTTCTGGAATATCTCCCGGGTCTTGGGGGATTAGTTTTTTTCCCTTGACTTATCCGGTAAAATGTATAAATCCTAAATCAAAGGAGATACAAATGAAGAGATCTGTTATTATTATCTTTGCTCTTGCCTGCTTTCTGTTCACCGGTTTATTGTTTGCCGAAGATGAAATTTGGCAGAACCGCAGCACTCCCGAAAGGGTCCTTGCTGCTTACAACCATTATAAAAACCAGTATCAAGCCTCCCAGACCTATGAAAATGCCTGGAAATTTGCCCGGGCAGCTCACTACTATGCCTCTGTTATATTGACTGATTCTGATAAGGAATTAAAGAAACAGGTTTTCACTGAGGGGAAGGATGCTGCAACCAAGGCTAGGGAGCTGAATCCCAAAGCTGTGGAGGGTCATTACTATTTTGCCATCTGCCTGGGCTCCTGGGCAGAAACCAATGGAATAATGGCAAGTCTTTTTGCAGTAAAGGATATGTATGAGGCTGTGGAAATGGCAATTGCCGCAAATCAAGCCTTTGAAAACGCCTCTCCCCTTATGACCAGGGGAAGGCTTTATCAGAAGGCTCCTGGTCGACCCATAAGTATAGGGGACAAGAAAAAGGCGGAGGAGGACTATCTTAAGGCCCTTCAAATTGGTCCCATAAACAGGGTGGCCCATCGCTTCTTTGCTGAATTTCTCCTGGATATTAAGGATAAAACCAGGGCAAGGAGTATTATTGCTAAAGGCCTTGCCATACCCTTTAATCCAAATAATGCTCCCCAGGAAAACCTGGAGATCGGTAAGCTTAAGGAACTGCAGGATAAGGCAAAATAGACTTGTTAACACCCGGGCAGGATTAGGATTTTTTCCTAGTCCTGCCTGTCCTGGATCAACCCATACTGTTGGGATAGGTAAAGCTCCTTGTAGAGTCCACCCTGTTCGAACAGCTCCTTGTGACTTCCCCGTTGTTCAATCCCTCTATCGGAAAGTACGATAATCTCATCGGCGTAACGGATGGTGGAAAGCCTGTGGGCAATTATAAAGGCGGTTTTCCCCTCTATAAGCTTCCGCATTGCCTCCTGTATAATCTGCTCGCTTTGAGAGTCCAGAGAGCTTGTAGCTTCATCAAAGATGATTACTTGAGGATTTTTAAGGAAAACTCTAGCCAGGGAGAGTCTTTGTCTCTGACCGCCGGAAAGTTTTACCCCCTTTTCTCCTATAAAGGTGTCATACCCTTCGGAAAGTTGGCTGATAAATTCATCGGCATAGGCCTTTCTTGCAGCCTCCTGAATCTCCTCATCTCCGGCTCCCTCTTTTCCATAGGCAATGTTTTCCTTAATTGTTCCGGTAAAAAGAAAATGCTCCTGCTGTACAATCCCTATATGATTTCGGAGGGAGTAGAGGGTATATTCCCTGACATCTCTGCCGTCAAATAGGATAGTGCCACTCTGGGGTTCATAAAACCGTGGAATCAGGCTACAGAAGGTTGTCTTGCCTCCCCCAGAGGGACCTACAAGGGCAATGGTTTTTCCTGCGGGAACATGAAGATTAAGTTGAGTAAAGATCTTCTTTCCCCCGTTGTAACTGAAGGTCACGTCCCTGAAGAGGATGTCCCCCTTTGGGTTTTCCAGTTCCACAGCGCCTGGCAGGTCCTGGATTTCCGGATCCTCCTGCAGGATGGCAAAAAAGTTCTTGGCTCCGGCAAACATTCTCTGAATCATCTCATTGGTTCTGGTAAGTCTTTCCAAGGGTTCAAGATATATGGCAATGTAAAAGAGAAAGGCCACTAGAGTACCGGAGGAGATCTCCCCCCGGATTACCATTGCACCACCTACAAGAATTATTATCAGCCTTGAGATCTCCCTCATAAAATCAACACCGCTGAAAAACCAGGAGAGGATATTCAAGGCCCCCTTCCAGTGGATGTAATATTGCCAGTTAAGGCCGTCAAACAACCGTTTTTCATGATTCTCCCGGGCAAAGGATTTTACCACCCTTATACCGGATATGGAGTTTTCCACCCTTGCATTTATATCCGCTGTGGCATCATTTATGGAATCGAAACTCTTCAGCATCCTTTTACCAAAGAAGTTTGAATAAAAAAACATAAAGGGGATCGGCAGGAAGGATACTAAAGCCAAAAAGGGACTTAAGGTGTACATAATGGCAAAGGATCCGATTATTGTTACAAGTGCAAGAAAGATCTCTTCGGGGCCATGGTTAACAGTATCTGTAACCTTGGCAATATCATTTATCATCCTGGACATCAATTCCCCAGTTTTACGATTATCGAAGAAGCTGTAGGAGAGGCGTTGGAGATGATAGAAAAGGTCCCGGCGCATATCCCTTTCTATTTTTACGGCCAACAGATGCCCAACGTAAATAGTGTAGTAATTGAGCCCTGCCTTAATAAGTCCGGCTACCCCAAGGATCAGGGCATACCGGATAATCAGACTGCCGTCCCCCTCCAGTACAGCCTTGTCTATTAAGGCCTTAAGGATGTACGGCACAGCCATGGCCAGGAGGCTAAGGCCAAGGACTGACAGAAGATCGGTAACCAAAAGGTGCACATAGGGTTTGTAATACTTAAGAAGAGGCTTAATTTTTTTCATTCTTCTTACCCCTATTTCCCTTACGATCGGAGGAATTTTCCTTCTCCTCCCTGCTCTTGTTCTCCTTCGGACAAACCGAACCAGCCCTCTTTCTGTTCTCTTTTACACTAAAGGGAAAATCAATCTCTATACGTATCATGGAAACTGGCTCCATAAAAAAAGCCGTTAGGGTCTACCCAACGGCTTTAAGAAGGTTTCTATCCGGGAGAAGGATTTCCTTCTGGCCCGAATACCAAAAAAAAGCCGCAACCCTGTTGGACTGCGGCTTATCTATATAGATGCGATTAACCTATCGCCTTAGTTTCCTACCGCAGACACAACAACTGTAACATCAGAAAAATTAACGAGGGTTTTGATTTTCAACATCGTTACGCCTGCTCCTTGTTTTGTTTAGTATAGTGAATACCTTTTAACAAAATCTAATAACAATGTCAAGTGAGATGAAAAAAATTTAAGAAAAAATTTAGAAATTCTCTTAAAATCAAGATTTTAAAATTGCCTAGGTTTAATATCTTTAATCTGAATATTTTACAGATCGCATTATGGCATTTATCTCCTCCAGGGGAGAAACATACTCATCAAACTGCAGCACAATCTCCTTTCCGTTGCTGTCTATTACGGTAATAAATCTTCCCAGACAATTGGAGATAGTCTTTTCATGGGTAAGGAAATATTTAGGGTTGATTATTTTAAAGGAATAGGAACCATTTTCATTCACGATTTCACCTATGTTTTTTGGAAGTTGAATCCCATAGATAGAAAAATCTGATCCAGGACCGCCTACAGTCCTTTTTGCATTCGGAGGAACGGATTGTATGGCCTTGTGGCTTAATCTTAACCCCATAAAATAGACATACAGTATTACAGGTTTCAAGCCTTTGGTAAATTTCGATCCGTAGAGAAGCAGGAAGCTTCCCGAAGTTTCTCGCTTCCTTTGTAAGATTTTATAAAGAAGGAACACAAGAAGGGAAAGAATCAGAAGGATTATTATTACCCAGAAAAGGGGGCTTCGGATTATTGAAGATACTATTTCCTTAAGGGAGGGAAGATTCCTTTCCCTTTTTTCCCTGACCTTTTCCCTATCAGCTTCCAGCTCCTCCTGACCAGTTGTCTCCAGAGAGGAGTCCCCTCCTGTGGCTTTTTCCACTACCCTTCCTACTTCAGATGGCAGAGGTGTAACAACGACCTCTTCCGATTCTGGGCCCTTCTCCGGAAAGCGATCCTGTTCAGCTTCGGAATCTTGAACAGAAACATCCGGCTCTATCAGGGCAGGAAGATCCGGTGCAAGCCTTGGGGCTGCTTTTTGTGTGCTTGTAGAGGTGGATGTAGTCTCCCGCTGCGGGAATGATGCTTTAGGTGCAGCATCAGATCCCTCATCTATTGGTCGCTGCCTGCCTGTTTGTTCCGCTTCATCAACCTGTTCCCGGCTGATGGGGGCGGAAGGATCTGCCGGCGGAGGGGAAGTCTTTCTAGATTCCAAGGCAAGGGAAGGTTTTTCCTGTATCGAGGGAGAGGGGGTTTCTGTCACCGAGGAGACCGGGGATTCGGAAGCTTTTGTTGCTGGAGTTGTTGTTATTTGTGGCATTGCCGGGGCCGCTGGAACTGCCGGAGCCACTGGCTTTTCCTGCCCTGATGGAATTTCAGGAGCTCTTACCAGAGGGTCCTCCGATTTTGCAGGGGTCTCCACAGGTAAAGGCTCTTTGGAGGGGATACTCCCAGGGGCGGGTTCAGCGGTTTTGATGGGGCTCGAGGACGGAAGAGCAACTGGTGAGCCGGAAGGCTTCGGCCGGGATGCTTCTTGAGTCGCAGTTTCTGTCGGCTTCTCGGAGAGGGGTATAACTAAGGTTGAATAACCGGGCCACTGCGAGTAGTTTATCGATAATCCTACTGTTTCCTCTTCTAAAAAGTCTGATACTGCTTTACTGTAGCGATCCACAAAAAAGGAGAGATTGCCCCTGTTTTTAGCATTGTAGAGAACAATCATTTCTGAAAGGGAATCCGCATCTCCCTGTGTATAACCAAATTCCTCCTGCAGATAGCCGGATAGTATCCTTTTTATATTGTCTATATGGTCAACCCCGGCAGAAGAACCGAGAAGCAGAATATCGGCACTGAAACCCTCCTCCCCTTCAAAAGAGAGAATTCGCCTTATGAAGTATCTTCCCGCCACACTCGCTTCTAAGCCCTGGGTGGACCGGCGCCGGGCAAGCTCTCTGCCTATCTCCCGAATCTCTTCCGCGGTATTATAAACCTGCAGTTCTCCTTCGTAATTCTGGAAAACAATAAGCCCTGGTTTTTCATCCTGTAATTCTTCCCGATCTACGGTTAATGCGAAGGCTAAAATGGAAAAGATGAAGAGGAATATTGCAGATAATAATCTTTTTATCATTTCTTAACCCCTGGTAGAAATAGGATTCCGCCTTAGGAGTAAAGTGCCAAAATTTTTTCCAAGCCTGAAGAAAATATTCATCTTATCATTGTAACAGATATTATAAATTTATCCACACCGATATTCTGGTTCCAGGGAGATTGTCGATTTTTAAAACACCCTCTATCTGTTCTGTTAGGGTTTTAACAAGCAGGAGACCCATACTTTCCACCTTTTTCAGGTCAAAATCCACAGGAAGGCCGATCCCATCATCCTGAACGGCAAGTTCAAGATTGGCATCGATTCTTTTAAGAGAAACCTGGACCTCTCCAGTTCTCTTATCCGGAAAGGCATATTTAAGGGAATTGGTTATTAGTTCATTTAAAATAAGACCCAGGGAGATTGCTCTCTTTGAATCTATCTTTATTTTATCTAGATTTGTATAAATCTTAATTCTACCCTTCTCAATTTTGTAGGTTGTAAAAATTGAATAGGAAAGGTTTTTTATATAGATATCCAGATCAACATCTGTAAGGTTCTCGGAAAGGTAGAGATGCTTGTAAAGGGTCATCATGGATTGTATCCTTCCCTGGGCATCCATGAAAACCTGTCGGGTTTTGTTATCCTTTATTTTAGACATCTCCAAAGATAGGAGACTGTTCAGAACACTTAAATTATTCTTTACCCTGTGCTGAAGTTCCCTCATCAGGATCTCCCTGTGATGGATCATTCCCTTCAAAGAATCCTGATACTGCCTTTGCAAAGTCATATCCAGAACAGTAGAAATCATCTTATCCTGCTCTGAAAGGGGGATATTAACTGCAGTGATATAACGCTTTTCCCCCAGGGAAGTGGTAATCTCAATTTCCGGCCAAATCATTCTTTTGGGATCACCGCTCTTAATATCCTCCGATATCCTGGTCTTTATTCTCTCCCTTCTCTCCGGGTCTGGATAAACAGTGTTAAAGAAGCTTTCCACATCCTTAAAGGTATCCTCGGGCCATCCGTAGATCTCGGAGAATTTTCTATTTATATAACTGGCCTTTCCGCTGCTAATCTCGTTCACCGCGAGGCCTATGGGAAGGTTATCCAAAATGGTGGTTATAAACTCATTCTGTTCCTCTATCTCTTTCATCCTTTTAACCCTATCGGAGATATCACGGGTTACCTGAACAACCCCTACGAGGAGCCCGTTATCATCAAAAACAGGAGAAGAGCGCAAGGCAAGGGTCCGTCCATCCTCCAAGGTATACTCGTAACTGGCAACCTCTCCGGTTTTAAAGGATTTGTTTACAGGACAGAGGGAACAGGGCTCATCACTTTTATGCCAGATCTCATAACACCGCTTCTTTTTTATATCTTGCATTTCCAATCCAAGAAAATCCGCTGCTGCCTTGTTGCACCATTCAATCTCCATGTCCGGGCTTTTAAAGTAAAAAACCATTTCCGTAATGGCAGAGAGGATATTAGCCTTTTCTCTCTCCGCAGCTTTATACTTCTCCTCCGTCAATCTTCTATCCAGGACCTTCCATACCACATCCATTAGAAGATTCAACTGCAGGATATCCATTTCCGTGTACTCTGTAGATTTATTGGCGACACCCACCACCGCTACAATTTTATCCTCCCTGAATACTGGAATTGAAAGATATCGGAAAAGTGCTGCATGACCTTCCGGGTACCCCTTTTTCAGGGGATTTTCCGCTTGAAAATCGTTCAGGATTAGGGGCTTTCTCTGTCGTACAGCCTCCCCCCAGAAACCAGCTTCTTCCAAGTTAAAATGTCTTACATTCCCAAGCTGGCACTCTTCCATTACCTCTTTTGACCAGGTGGTGATTATAAACTCCTGTTTTTCTTCACTATAAACATCAATATAACCAAGCTTGCTCTCTGTCAGATCCAAGGCCTCCTGAAGGGTCAGATCGAGAAACTCCTTGGTTCCTTTAGTTGATTGCTGCAGGATGCTTACCAGGCTTTGCATTCTTGCCAGGGTTTTTGATGCATCCTCTCTGGATTGTAATAAATCTCTATTTATAGCTTTAAGTTCACTGTTTACCCTTTCAATCTCCTGGCTCTGTTTTTTGATTGTCTTCTGGGATTCAAAGAGTTTTAATGCCCTCTCCAGGGAGGCAAGGAGAACTGCAGAACCTGTGTTTTTTACCACATAGCCGTAACAGGCAAGATCCTTAGTTTTCTCTACAGTCTCCTCCTCCAGGTGATTGGAAAGAAAAACTATGGGTAATTCCCTTAACTTTAGAATCTCCCCGGCTCCCTCGATTCCATTCATCCCTCGGCCCAGGGAGATATCCATAAGTATAAGGTCCAAAGAAACCCCATCCTCTCCTGCTATCTTGAGGGCCTTTTCGGCGGAGTCTACAAAGAGAACCTTATATCCAGCCTTTTCCAGGGTTTTCTTTTCTGTGAGTGCGATTAGGGGATCGTCTTCTATAAGGAGTATTGTCTTTTCCATATTTTTAAACACTAAAAGGTAATTATTGTATAGCCTTCTTGCTGATACCTGCCCAGGGAGGGATGTCCTTTCATCTCTGCACACAGGGGCAATCCTTCTGCAGTTACTGCATCTAAGACACCCATCTTGGCGGCACAAGCCTGGCAAACACAATCGATAAGCTTGAGTTCCTTAATCTTTTTATAGAGACCCGAGATCCCGCTCTCTTTTGCCAGATCGGGGATAAGTTTGGTTGCAGAGCCTTCGATAACAATTTTAACTGCTATCCCCTTTTCTGCCATATCCAAAGCATTTAAAAGTACATGAACAAAACAGGTCATATCCCCATTAAAAGCTACTAATACGGTCTTTTGCATATTCTGCTCCTATAAGATTACTTAAAACCCTTCTTCAGTAAAATCCCTAGATGAGGCAAAAAGGTTACGCCTTAATTGTATTCAATTCCAGGGTACAATTGATTATTATGCAAGAACCTCATGCTTTTTCCATCTTAATTTTTTGAACCCCTGTTTCTCCCTTTGACAGAAGAAACGAGATAACAAGGCAGACAAGAAGAACAGAACTTAAGATGATTCCTAAGACCAAAAAGGATCGGGAAAAACCCCAGGTATCTATTGCCCTTCCAAGAAAGGGAGTGATTATCCCATTGCCCTCCATACCGGCAAAAAAGTAGATTCCCAGGATTGTAGACCGCTTTTTTAAGGGAACATTGGTAATGAAAAAGGTTTCCGATATAGTCATTCTAAAAAAAGAGATGATTGCCAATCCTGTTATAGTAAAAGCAAGAAAAATCCAGTTCGGTGACACCCCGAAGAGGATAATCGAAGGCCCAGAAAGAACAGCAATAAAGAAAAAAACGGTTTTTAAACCAAAACGATCTGCTATGCTCCCCCCCACAGGGGCGGAGATCATACCCACAAGATAAAAGAAGGAGAGAAAGAGTGCCGCAGTTCTCTGGTGCAAACCGAATTTATCCACCAAATAGAGGGGAAAAAAGGCAAGGGAGGAACCTACCACCGCGCTTATGGAGGCGGTCATTATTAAAAAGAGGATAATCCTTGAATACCTCTCTCCTCGGACCTCTGAATCCACACCTTTGGATTTAGGGTCTGCCTCAGCATCATTCTTTCCTGCCCTTATATCGTTTCTTCTCAGTATTGCAAAGAGGAGTATTCCAAAGATAAAAACAGGTACAGCTGTGATGATATAAGAGCCCCGCCAACCTGCAAGCCCGGCCAGAAATACAGCAGTAACCGGGGCAAGAAAATGACTTATTGACCCACCCAGGATATGGAACCCTATAGCCCTTCCCCTTTGAGCTGTAGGAACAGAAGCAGAAATGAGTGGAGCTGCCGCGGGATGGTACCCCCCCCCGGCAATGCCCATTACTATCAGAAAAATGATGAGCCCAATGTAGCTTGCATTAAGGCCAAGAAGAGCCCCTGCAACAGCCACCCCGGAGATACCAAGGAGAAGGAGATATTTTGGGCTTATCCTGTCCGCAACCCAACCAGCTGGAAGCTGTCCGATTCCATAGGATATAGAAAAGGCAGAAACAACCGCTCCAGCCTGAGCATAGGAGAAATTGAAATCATCCCTGATCAGGGGAAGGAGAGGAGCCAACAGGGAGGTGAGGAGGTGATGCACGAAGTGCGCTGCTACAAAAAGCAGGATAAAGAAATAAGGCTTGCGCTTTTTCATGATGTTTTAAAATAGTAATCTATTTTCCTCTTTTGGGGAAGTAAGGTAGGTACAACCCCAGGATCATAATACTGTGATCGCAGGGTTTTTTTTATTCAAGGTTCTTTTGATAGATCCTGTGAACTTTACAGACCCTGCCGCCAAGTTTTTCCATTGCTCCCAGCATAAGATCCGTGGTTTCCGCTATCTGCACCATCTCTGCCGATTTCGCCCCTCTTTGACGCAAAGTTTCCTCTATTGCAAGGAACAGAAGGGCTATTCCACCCTGCTGTCGATATTCCGGTAAAACACCAAGACCATTGATAAGATACCGGTCTGCTCTCTTTTTCTCATTTATCAGGGAGAGCAGTGTAAAGGGATTCAATCTCCCCTTACCACGAATAAGGGCTTTGGACAGATCGGGAAAGGTAAGGGCAAAACCAGCAAGCTTACCCTCCTTCCTGAGTATCTTGATAAGTTCCGGTTCCGCCACTGTGTAAAGATCCTTTATCATCTCCTCCATCTCTCTCTGTGTGTGGGGACAAAACTCTTCAAAATTCTGCCAGGAATCATTGTACAGATTGCCGATCTCCTTCCCTAAAGACTTTAATTCCCTTTTAGTTTTAATATCCGGAAGGGTGAATCTATTCCGTTTCCTACTGATCTCTGCTGCTCTCCGGATCTTTTCATTCATTTCAAAGTCCGCGGTTATCAATTCTGGAGAATAAAAGTCCTTATATTTGATAAACCCGCATTTCTCTATCAATTCTTTATAATAGGGAAAATTATAATTCATCATTGTCATGGAGGCAGGCCTTTCAAAACCTTCTATAAGAATTCCTGCACCAGTAAAGGCGGAGAATCCTTGAGGCCCGATAAAACGGTTTAGGCTTCGCTCGCGTGCCCAGGCTTCTGCAGTATCAAAAAGAGCACTGAAAACAGAAAGATCTTCTACTGCCTCGAAAAAATAGAAACGAGCATCCCTTTTGTTCTGGTAGGAATTGAATTTCACAGGCTCCAGAAGGGCAATCCTGCCCACCACTTTATCTTTCTGCCGGGCGATAAAAAAATCTCCCCTGGAGTGTTCAAAAAAGGAGTGCTTCCTTTGCAGAATCCTTTTCATCTCCCCTATAAACCTGGGAACATAATACTGAGAACCCTTATAAAGGGCCTCGGGAAATTTTAGAAATTCCAAAGCCTCTTTCCCATTGGGATTAGAAACCAAGTGTACAGTTACAGACATACTTTCTCCAATATTTTAAAAGGCAAACTCTTTCTGGCAGGAGGGACAGGTATAGATACTCCCCCCCATATAAGAGGTTTTTTCTATCCCGGTTCCGCAAACCGGACAAGGTTTATCTTTATTGGAGGCTTTCATTACAGTTTTGAAGCCACCGGGGTTTCCGTAAAGATCCTTTTCGGAATCTCTCCCCCCCTCATCCGCCATAAGGGTAAGATCCCTTTTAAGATTTAGATACAGGGTGCTGAGATCCTGGTCCTTCAAATTAACCATTTTAGTTTTAGGATGGAGCCGGCTGTGCCAGAGGATATCCTGCAGAACACCATTTCCAAAACCGGGGATCCGCTGCTCCGTGGCCAGGAAGGCCTTAAGACTCAATTTGGCGGTATCCGCCTTTAATAGTCCAGAAAAATAATCCTCTGTGAATTCCTCCGAATAGGGGGAGGGTTTCTCCAGAGCTACAAGATAGTAGGGGTTATCGTACTCCCCTGGTTTAAAACAACAGATCCCCCCATACATCTGTACAGAGAAGGATAAAGCGCTACCATCCTCAAAGCACATAAATAATTGATGTTTATCCGGGATAGTCTCAAGCTTCCCGTGGAAAAGAACTCGCACTCCGTCACTCAAGGCAAGACGGTATTCCTGAAGATCCATCTCCACCAGACCTCCCAAGGGTCTGCTCTCTCCGATTGACCTGCCGGTGATGATCCCAGGATAATCCTGCGGATCTTTCCAAAACCAGGCAAGCTTATGAGGATTCTGGTTTACTGTTACCGATGCTACCGTTTTCCCCCGGACGGATTGATTTAACTGCCCGGAAAGAACCTTTGCTTCCGGTAATTCAATCATTTATTGATCTCCCTAGAGATAATATTTAACAATACCGGCAAGGAGTTGTTTTGTAAAGCTTTTATAGTTCTATCCTAAGGACTGCAGGTCAAAGGGTGTCTCCTGATACACACAATAATTGAGCCAATTTGCATAAAGGAGATGGGCATGGGACCTCCAGCTCATAACCGGAGGCAGGGACGGATCATTCTTTGGAAAATAGTTTGCCGGGGGGGAAATAGGCAAACCCTTTTCCAGATCCCGCTCGTATTCTGCTTTAAGGGTCAGGCGGTCGTATTCCGGATGCCCTGTCACAAAAATCTGTCTTCGGTCTCTGGTGGCTGCCAGATAGACCCCTGCCTCCTCCGAGACCGCCAGGATTTTTACCTTGGGAATTTTTGTAATATCCTCCGATAAAACTCCAGTGTGCCGGGAATGGGGTGCAAGAAACTGTTCGTCAAATCCCCGGAGAAGGGGCTCCTTAAGATCCAGGGCATGATGGTGATATACTCCGAAGACCTTTTCCGGAAGGGGATATTTCGGAATTCCATAATGATGATACAGTCCCGCCTGGGCTCCCCAGCAGATATGGAGGGTAGACCAGACGTTTTTTACAGACCAGTCAAGCAGTCTGGTCAGTTCCGGCCAGTAATCCACCTCTTCAAAGGGCAGGGTTTCCACAGGGGCTCCGGTAATTATTAAACCGTCGTATTTCTCTTCCAAAATCTCTTCCAGGGGCTTATAGAATTCATCCAGATGCTCAGGGGAGGTGTTTTTTGAATCGTGGCTCATCATACGGATAAAACTTATGTCCGTCTGAAGGGGAGTATTACTTAAAAGACGAAGTATCTGGGTTTCCGTTACAATTTTGGTGGGCATAAGATTGAGGACTGCAATCTTTAGTTCCCGGATATCCTGATGAAAGGCCCTCTCCTTGGGCATTACAAAGATATTCTCCTCCTCTAACTGCCGTGCTGCGGGAAGATTGTCAGGTATTCTTACAGGCATGAGGCCTCCTTTGGCAGCAGAGAGAGGGACTGAAGATGTTCCTGAAATACGGGGCATTGCTGACAGTAGAAATCCGTACCCTTGGACCTATAGGCAGAACAGAGCTTGCCGGAGATGAACCAGCAGAAAACCCCCTCCTTGGATATCCAGGCAGGGCATTTCTCCCTGCCCTTTTCCGGGCAGGAACGAATCTCCCAGCAGGGCTGATTTTCCGAAAGGCTTTTAAAATTGAACTTGAAGATGATGTAATAGATCATCCTCTCCACATGGGCCGGGATCCTTCTCCACCCCTGCTCATAGCTTTCAACAGCCTTTCTGGATACTCCAAGCATAACCGCCAGGTCCTTCTGGCTCTTTCCTATCAGATTTCGAAGCCTGGAAAATTCCTGCCCCTCCATATTGACACCTCATACCTCTTTATGCATAGTTATAATACCACAATGTGGTATATTTTTAAGAAATAATCAAGGGTCAAGGTAATTTTTAAAATTCCGTTTAGGAGGCTACCATGTCTGAAAAATCCTATTCCGCCATTGATACTATTGCCGTTCACGGGGGGCATACTCCTGATCCCTTTACCCGATCCAGAGGAGTAGCGGTTTACAGGACCAGCTCCTATACCTTTGACAGTACCGAACATGCAGCCCGTCTCTTTGAGCTTAAGGAGTTCGGAAATATCTACTCCAGGATCCAAAACCCAACCAACGAGATTCTGGAAAACCGGGTTACCGAACTGGAGGGGGGAACCGCCTCTGTAGCCGTAGCCTCCGGCACCGCCGCCATATTCAACACAGTTATAACCTTGGCAAAGGCTGGGGATGAGATCGTTACAGCCTCCAACCTTTACGGCGGAACCTATACCATGTTCGATGCAATCCTTCCGGACCTCGGGATAACTACCCGGTTTGCGGATCTTCATAACCTGGACTCCTTTAAAAAAGCGATTAACGGAAAAACGAGGCTTATCTATCTGGAAACCATAGGAAACCCCGGGCTGGATCTTGCGGATATTGACGCCTTTTCAAAACTGGCAAAGGACTACCACCTCCCCCTGGTGGTGGACGGCACCTTTACAACTCCCTATCTTTTGAAAACCCTGGACCACGGCGCAGACATTGTTATTAACTCTCTAACAAAATGGATGGGAGGACATGGAAGCGCCATCGGCGGAATTATAACTGAGGGAGGTAATTTCGATTGGTCGGATCCGAAATTTGAACTCTTTAACAGGCCGGATCCCAATTACCATGGTCTTATCTGGGCAAAGGATCTTGCCCCGGAATTAAAAAGAATCACCTTTGCCCTGCGTTTCAGAACAGTTCCCCTTCGGAATCTTGGGGCCTGCCTCTCCCCGGATAATTCCTGGATTTTCCTTCAGGGTCTTGAAACCCTGCACCTCCGTATGCCGCTGCATTCGGAAAATGCCCTTGCTGTGGCGGAATTCCTCAAGAGTCATCGTAAGGTGGAGTGGGTAAGGTATCCTGGACTTCCCGGTGATCCTTCCTACAACCTGGCAAAAAACCTTTTGCCGAGAGGGGCCGGAGGTATGGTGGTCTTCGGGGTAAAGGGAGGTAGAGCTGCCGGGGCAAAATTCCTGGAATCCCTCAAACTTTTCTCCCATCTTGCCAATGTGGGGGATGCAAAGAGTCTTGCCCTGCATCCTGCCAGTACCACTCATTCCCAGCTATCCGAGGAGCAGCAGCGGGCAGCGGGGCTTTCTCCGGATCTTGTAAGGCTTTCAATCGGGCTGGAGAAGATTGAGGATATTATCAAGGATCTGGATACAGCCCTTAAGACAGTATGATTGATAAATCTGTTGACCGCACCCCATTATTATCGTATATTGATATCGAGATACGATAATGAAGAAATCATCCCCGGGCAGAATTTACAAAGATTTTTACCTCGGTTTTATTAAGATCCATATCCTGCATCATACTGGACAAAGGCCCTTTTTCGGCCAGGAACTTAAAGAGGAACTGGAGGAGCACGGATACTCCCTCTCCTACGGGACTCTCTATCCCATACTGCACAGTCTCTGCAGGGAGGGATACTTGGAAAGGGAAGATCAAAACGTAAAGGGGAGGATAAGAAAATACTACAGCCTTACAGAGGAAGGCAGGAAACTGCTTGAGGAAGCCAAGGAAAAGATAAGGGAAATAATCGAAGAGGTAATGGAATAAAGCCCGGTCGAAGGATGTAAAAGGAGTACAGCTATGAAGAAAAGGGAACTTCAATTCACAAAAAGAACAGCGATTATCTTTATTGTGCTTTTCGGAATAATCAGTCTTTTTGCAGATATGAATTACGAGGGCGGCAGGAGCGTAATGGGGCAGTACCTTAAACTGCTTGGAACAAGCGCCTTTGCTTTAGGCTTTGCCGCAGGAATCGGGGAATTCGTAGGATATGCCCTACGGCTTGTTTCGGGGACAATTGCCGATAAGACCAAAAAATACTGGATTCTGATTATCCTTGGATATGTAGTGGGGCTCTCCGCCCTGCCGATGACCGCCTTTTTCAGCGGCTGGAAATTGGCGGTGGTTTTCCTTTTTCTCGAAAGACTGGGCAAGGCAATCCGTAAACCCGCCACGGATGCGGTTCTTTCCTTTGCCGGGAAACAGACAGGCAGCGGTTTCGGATTCGGGCTTCACGAGGCCATGGACCAGATAGGAGCCTTTCTGGGACCGGCACTTTTTTCCCTGCTCCTGTTTTCCTCCAAAAACGGTTCCAGCCTGGCGGATTACAGAAAGGGACTTCTCTTATTGTTCATACCCGCCGGGATTGCCGTGGCCGTTGCAATTACAGCCCGCTTTCTATTTCCACATCCGGAAAAATTCGAGCTTAAATCCAGCAGACCCGTGGTCGGGACAAAAGGCTTTTCAAGAGCTTACTGGATCATAGTTCTCTCCTCCTCGCTCTTAGCTTTGGGGATAACCGATTTTCCCCTGATAGGTCTCCACCTTAAGAACACCGGAGCCTTTACCGAGGAGGCCATTCCCCTGCTTTATGCCGGCGCCATGGCGATAGATGCCGCAGCGGCGATAGTGTTCGGTTTTCTATACGACCGTTTCGGTCTTAAAGCCCTCCTCTCTCTTTTTATTGTTGAAGTTTTCACTGCACCCCTGGTTTTTCTCGGCCCCTTTGGTATGATAATTCTAGGCATGGCCCTTTGGGGAATCAGCGTCGGCACCCAGGAATCGATTCTTAAGGCAGCCATCGGAGACCGGGTACCGGAAGATAAAAGGGCAAGGGCCTTCGGCTTGTTCAACACCCTTTTTGGACTCTTCTGGTTTGCCGGGAGTGCCATAATCGGATTTCTTTACGATCGTGGGGGAGTTATTCCCCTGGTGGTATTCTCTGTGGTAATGCAGATCGGGGCTTTGGTTCTCTTTTCCAGCCTCTTTTTCACCAAAAACAGGGAAAAGGTGGCAGAATGAAGGCCTTTGTGGAGATTGAGGCGGGTTCCAGAAAAAAGAACCGATACGACGAGCGTACCTTAAAGCTTAAGGAAAGCTTCACTGGGAGGAAGGAATACCCCTATGCCTATGGTTTTATTCTTGGAACAGAAACCGAAAAAGAGGACGCTCTGGACTGTTATTTTATAACCGATCAGAAGCTTAAGGAGGGGGATACAATGGACTGCTCCCTTCTTGGAGTGCTGGAATTTTTCGAGGATGAGGAAAAGGATTACAAATTCCTTGTGGCAGCGCCGGGGGAAAATCTTGTATTGGACGAAACCTTGAGAAGAGAATTGAGAGGAGAATTGGAAACCTTCTTGACAGAGGTTTTTAAATTATTTCCTGAAGTAAAGATAAGGGTGGGGCAACTGCTGGGTAAAAGGGAGGCGGAAGAAGTAATCCGCACGAGGATGCCCAAGGTGTAGGCGGTTTTGATAATAGGAGTTATCGGATATGCCAAAATATTCAATAGGAGTAGACTTTGGAACCCTTTCAGGCCGGGCGATTCTGGTAGATATTTCCAATGGCGAAGAAAAGGCTCAGGCTGTGTACGATTATCAAAAGGGAGTTATTGACGAAAAACTCCCCGACAATAAAACAAAGCTGTCTGATGATTGGGCCTTGCAGGATCCCAAGGATTATCTGGAAACCCTAAAAAGAACAATTCCGGAGGTTATGAACACCTCAGGCATAAAGCCGGAGGATGTAATAGGGATAGGTATAGATTTCACCTCCTGTACTATTCTTCCGATAAAAGCCGATGGAACTCCCCTGTGCTTTCTTCAAGAATGGCGGCAGAATCCTCATTCCTGGGTAAAACTATGGAAACATCACGCCGCCCAGGAGGAGGCTACTCTGCTGAACAATCTTGCGGCGCAAAATAATTACGCTTTTCTTAAACGCTACGGAGGGAAGATCAGTTCCGAATGGTTTTTCCCCAAGGTGATGCAGATCCTAAAGGAAGCCCCAGAGGTTTATGAGGCGGCGGATAGAATTCTAGAGGCCGGGGACTGGATAGTCCTTCAGCTAACAGGCTCTGAAAAACGGAACTCCTGCGCTGCAGGATATAAAGCCCTCTGGTCAAAAAGAGAGGGTTACCCGCCGAGAGAGTTTTTCAAACTGCTGGATCCCAGGCTGGAGAGGGTCGTGGAGGAAAAAATGTCCCGGGATCTTTACCCCCTTGGGTCTAAAGCCGGGGGACTTACACCCAAGGCAGCAAGCTGGACAAGCTTGCTTCCCGGAATCCCTGTGGCGGTGGCTAATGTGGATGCCCACGTGGCTGTCCCTGCAGCCTCGGTAACAGAGAGCGGGAGAATGGTGATTATAATGGGAACCTCCAACTGCCACATGGTCTGTTCCCAGGAGGAAAGGATAGTACCAGGGATAAGCGGCTGCGTGGAGGATGGAATAATCCCGGGGCTCTTTGGATACGAAGCTGGCCAGAGCTGTGTAGGGGATCTTTTTCAGTGGTTTGTGGATACCTGCCTGCCCGCATCTTACAGGGATGCTGCCTTATCCGAAGGTTTGAGTCTACATGAATATCTTATCCATAAAGCCCTCATGCTTAAACCTGGTAAAAGCGGTCTTTTAGCCTTGGACTGGTGGAATGGCAACCGCAGTATCCTGGTGGATGGCAATTTAACGGGTCTTATCCTTGGCATGACCCTGAATACCAAACCGGAGGAGATTTACAGGGCTTTACTGGAGGCAACAGCCTTCGGTACAAGGAAAATTATTGAAACAATGGAAGAGAAGGGTGTTCCGGTAAGAGAGATAGTGGCTGCAGGAGGTCTTCCCGGCAAGAACAAGCTTTTAATGCAGATCTACAGCGATGTAACCGGAAGAGAGTTACGGGTAATAAAAACTGATCAGTCCGGGGCTCTGGGTTCCGCGATCATGGGGGCAGTGGCAGCAGGGGAATCCTTGGGAGGATACAGCAGCATTTCCGCTGCAAGCAAAGCAATGGCTGGGTTGCGGAAGAAAACCTACAAACCTGATCCAGATGCAAGGGAAATTTACAATACCCTTTATAAGGAGTATTCCCTACTCCATGATTATTTCGGTACTGGCTGCAACGAGGTGATGCATAGATTGAAGGGGCTTAAAAGCCGTTAAAGGGGAGGGACAATACTAGGTTTCTGTAATCTCTGTCTTTCTTTTAATCCTGGGATCAAAAAACTGATCCGCCGCATCCGTCACCTTACTGGAAATGGACCAGATCACTGCACCGGAAGGCCCTGCGGCAAACCAGTGCCAGACATTCGGAGGACACAGGTAATCCCTTCCCGGTTCAAGGGAGTGCTCCTCCCATACGGTTAGATACTCAAGATACTCCGTCGGCGGCTTGTAATGAGACTCTCCCCTCCTGCTTCCAGGGACATAAAGAAAGGCCTCTCCATACTGTCCCCGAAGATACTCAGTTTTTCCGGGGTAAGAGCCATCCAGGGACGGGGGATGTCTATGCTGAGGGAAGAATTGTCCAGGTTTAAGGATAAGCAGTTTTGATCCCAGCCATTCTGTGCTGCAGAGGGTCAGGATGTGTAATCCCACGGTGTCGAAATTTGAAAGTCCGCAATCGGCAATCTCAATGTTGTTCTTTTCCTCCGGCCTTAAAGGCAAACCTGTTTCCAAAAGAAAATTCCAGGCCCAGTTCACAGCATTCCGCCATTCCCTGACAGTTATCATGCTGGATCCCCTTTTGAGGGTATGAAACTCTTTAGATGCTTCTCCTCAATTACGGCTCTGCTCTTCATATGATGCTCGATAAGGAGCCTCTGGGCTTCTCCTGCTTTTTTGGCTCTTATTGCCGCAGTAATAGCCTTATGCTCCTCCAGGGTCTCCTCCGGATAGCGGATTAATCCTCTCTGATAGGTCTTCATTATAAAATCAAAATTATTGTTGAGACTGATTATTACCTCATTTTTAGAAAAGGCAATTATCATTCCATGGAAACGCTGATCCTCTTTTAGGTATCTCTTTATCTCCGGCTCATCCATGGGAAGAAAAAAATCGGAAAAGCAGCTGCTTAATTTTTCTATCTCCTCGTCAGTACCCTGCTCTATACAGAGTTGTACCGCTATGCCCTCAAGACCCGCCCTTACGGCAAAGAGTTCCTTAAGATCCTTGGCGGTGAATACCTTTATGAAGAATCCTTCCCGGTTTTTCTGTTCTATCAGCCCCTCCCCTATCAGGCGATTGATGGCCTCGCCTATCGGAGTTTGGCTTACCCCTATGGTTTCGGAAAGCTCTTTTTTACTTATCCTCTGGCCGGGAAGAAGTATGCCATCCAGGATCATCTCCTTGATCTTTTCGTACACCAACTCCCGCAAAGCATCCTTCTTTATCATTTCCATACAGAGTCTTTCCTACCAATCCTCTTTTAAGAGCAGGTTAGCCCTTGCTCCAGAAATGTGTTCATACATAATTTTTTCCGCCAAAGGGGCATCACCACTTTTTATAGCCTCTGCCAGGGCTTTGTGTTCCCTCAGACTTTCGTCAGGTTCCTTTAAAAGTCCGTTAAAATTACTTATGAGGACAATGTTGAAGGCGGAAATCATCCTGTACAACATCTCGTTCTGGCTCATCTTCATAACAGCCATATGAAACTTGTAATCCACCTCCAGAAACCTTTCCTTGGATCTTCCCAGAATAACGGCCTCAAAGAGAGAAAGATACTTCTCAATCTCCTTTAATCCTTCCTTGGTTTTCCTCTGAGTAGCCTCGAAGGCTCCTAAAGGTTCCAGCCGTAACCGGAGATCGTAGAGATCTATATATTCCTTTCGGCTTAGTTTCTTTACCCTGGCTCCCCGACGAGGGATAAGCTCCACCAGCATCTCCTTCTCCAGCTTTGCAAAAGCGGAGAGAAGAGGGGTTCTCGATATACCAAGCCTTTTCGCGAGCCCCTCCTGGTTCAGCTTTTCCCCGGAAGTCAGTTCACCCTGAAGGATTAGATCCTTTATTGCTTTGTACGCTTTTTCCGAAAGTTCTTCCTGTTTTATTGTATACACGGGCCTATTATACTTCTTTTGTTTTAACAGCGTCAATGTGAAATGTATACAAAATATTTTGTTCCCTTCCAGGCTTGACAGGTTGAATATTTTGCACTATAAATATTGTATACAAAATATATTGGAGACAGATGGATGTTTGGAGTAAGCCCGGCTTTTGTTCTCTCCCTGTTTGGGGAAAACTTTACACCAAGGAACTATGTCCAAGCTGCCAAACTAGCATCGGATCTCGGTTTTCGGGGTTTGCAGGGAGAGATCTTCTCTTTGGATCAGATTCCTGCCTGGCTTAAAGGCGGGGCTCTTGAACTCTCCAGGGCATTAAAGGATAACAACCTAAAAACGCCTCAGTTTGTAGCCCATGTTTTAATGGATCAGTTCGCATCCCCGGAAGGAATCCTTAAGGGAATTGAAAGGGACACTCTCCTCAAACTGGCAGAAATCGCCTCCATACTGGATTCCTGCAGCATCTTTACCCTTCCCTTGGGAGCGTGGAGAAGTGGATCGTTACAGGAAACCTATAATCCAAAAGGATCCTACCTTGAATGCCTCTACCATTTTGAGGAAACCATTGCCTTTATTTTGGATATATTAAATCAATACAATCTTAAACTTGGGTTGGAAATACCCCCCTACTCTTTTCTTGGCAGTTCCCAGGGGGTAAAACTCCTCTGTGATCGTCTAGGAGCGCCCAACCTTGGGTTGAATTTCGATACAGGTCATGCCTGGGCTTGTAAAGAATCTCTTGAACTTATCCCCTACCGGTTTACGGGCAGGATTTTTGGGACTCACCTGTGTGACAATTTCGGAAACGAAAACCTTAAGCTCCCGCCAGGAGAGGGAACAATTCCCTGGAAGAGACTGCTTTATGCCCTGGAAGAAACAGGGTACCAGGGATCCCTGGATCTGGAGATCCGGTGCTCCGCTTTAGAGGTAAAAGATAAGTATTCCCAGGCCTTGAATTACCTTAGCATCCTAAAAGAAAGAAGGAGCGCAGTTCATGGAAGTAATTAAACACCTGGAAGAGACAGCCAGAGCCGTAAGATACCATGTTATCGATATGATCTACACAGTACAGTCCGGCCATCCAGGCAGTTCTCTATCCATTGTGGAGATCATGACAGCCCTCTATTTCAATTATGCTAAAATTGATCCCCGGAATCCTCTCTGGCCGGACAGGGACAGGATTGTACTTTCTAAAGGCCACGCCTGCCCGACCTGGTATGCCTGCCTTGCCTTAAAGGGCTATTTCCCCCTGGAAACCTTAAAAACCCTCCGCCAGTTCGAGAGCCTTCTGCAAGGTCATCCCGATAAAAATAAAACCCCGGGGGTGGATATGACCTCCGGCTCCCTGGGCCATGGCCTTAGCATAGGAGTAGGAATGGCCCTGGAGAGCAGGCTTTCCAAACGTAATTTCAGGGTGTTTGTGATTCTCGGCGATGGCGAATTAAATGAGGGACAGATCTGGGAAGGAGCAGAGTCTGCTTCAAAATACAAATTGAACAATTTAATTGCCTTTGTGGATAAAAACAGGCTTCAGATGGACGGTACCACCTACGAGGTAATGCCGATGGATCCTATAGATAAAAAATTCGAAGCCTTTAACTGGGAGGTACTTTCCATCGACGGACACAGCTTCCCGGAGATCCTCTGGGCCTTGAAAGAGACAGAAAAAATCAAGGATAAACCTGTGTGCATCCTGGCAGAAACAATCAAGGGTAAGGGGGTCAGTTTTATGGAAAATATCCGGGAGTGGCATGGAAAGGCACCGGATACTGCGGAATATGAGAAAGCAATAAAAGAGATAGGCAGGGTAATATTATGAACCTGAAAAAAGCCTCTATGCCGACAAGAAAAGCCTTTGCCCTAAGAATGGAAGAGATGGGGGCTTTGGATAAAGACTTTGCGGTCTTTGAATCGGACATTGGTTATTCAACTTATTCCTATCTCTTTGGAGAAAGCTACCCCGAAAGATATTTCAATATGGGCCTGGCGGAAGGGAATACCATTTCCTCCGCTGCCGGGATGGCTTCCTGCGGAAGAACGGTAATCGTCTGTGGCTACGGAGTTTTTATAACCCTTAGGGCAGTGGAGGCAATCAGAACCTATGTATGTTATCCAAATCTAGATGTAAAGTTTCTCTCCTCTCATGGCGGCCTTACCGCCGCTATCGACGGGGTAACACATCAGGCAACGGAGGATATCGCCTATATGACCACCCTGCCCAATATGAAAGTCCTGGTTCCCTGCGATACCCTCTCGGCAAAGGGGTGTTTCGATTTAGCCTTAAAAACTCCAGGCCCAGTATTTGTAAGATTGATGAGGGACCCCTTGTACGAGGTTTACAATGAAGGGGCAGAACTTACCGTCGGAGGAAGCACCTTTTTAAGAACAGGTAAGGATATAACAATAGTAGGCTATGGTGATACAGTTTTTCAAGCCCTGGAGGCTGCGGAAATCCTTTCTGCCCAGGGGATAGAGGCGGAGGTTATGGATGCCTATTCAATAAAGCCCTTTGACAGGGAGGGTTTCTTTACCTCTGTTAAAAAGACAAAATCCTGCCTGGTGGTAGAGAACCATCAGCGACGCAATGGTTTGGGATACGAGATTGCCACATTACTTTTAGCGGAGAGTCCCGTACCCTTTGACATCCTTGGTCTTAGAGACACCTTTGCTGAAAGCGGAAATTACAACCTTGTGATGGATAAATACGGTTTATCCGCTGCCTGTATTGTCGAAGCAGCAAAAAGAATAACAGCAAAAAAATAAGGGGTGAATAGTATGGTAAAAAATGCAGTTATCACTAGTTTTCTTGGAAAAACAAAAGACAGATTTCATGAATATAACCTGGAAAAAAGCCTGGAAGAGAAGTTCGCCATGGTAGCGGATATGGATCTTATAGATGGCGTAGAGGTGGTTTTCCCCTATGAATCGGGAAAGGCAGAGGTTCTTTCCAGATTATTGGACAAATACGGCCTTTCCATAGCCGCAATTAATGTAAATATAAAGGCAGAACCTGAATTCCGTCAGGGTGGGATTACTTCCCCGGAAAAAGGGATACGCCAGAGGGCAACCCAATTCATTAAGGATTCCAAGGATTTTGCCAAGGCTGTAGGAGCGGACAAGGTAACCTGCTGCCCCTTGGGGGATGGATACGAGTTCAGCTTCCAATGCGACTATGCCTCGACCTGGGGTTTCATTGTTGACTCCTTTCAGGAGGCCGCAGAGCACTGTAAAGAGATTCCCTTATTCATCGAGTATAAGCCTGCAGAAACCAGGGGCCGCTGTTTTGTGGATACCGCCACGAAGACCCTGCATCTAATAAATACCATTGGCAATCCTTCCCTGGGGATAACCGTCGATTTCGGCCATTCCATCTGGGGCGGGGAAAACCCTGCGGAGATTATCTCCCTCCTAAACAGAAACAAGACCCCCTATTACATCCATATAAATGACAATGACGGGAAATGGGACTGGGATTACTTCGTTGGAACAAAACACTTCTTGGAATATGTGGAATTCCTTTTCTATCTTCAGGAAGGGGGATACAAGGGTTACCTGACCTCCGACACCTCTCCAACCCGCTGGGATATTAAAAGAACCTTTGAGGCGAATGCCAGAATGTCAAACAAGATCTGGACACTCCTCGAAACCCTGGACAGAGCAAGGTTCAAGGAGCTTATAAAGGGCAAGGATTATCTATCCACCTGGGAGTTCCTGGAAAAGAACCTCTTTGGATTAAAATAAGGGATTTTTCTCCATCCACAGGGCGTAATTCTCAATGCCCTTTTCCAGGCTCCAGGAGGTATTAAACCCGAACTCTGCCCTGGCTAAACTGCTGTCCAGAGCCTCGCAGCGCTGCATCAATACTCCAGGACCAAAGACCGCCTTTTCTTTTTTAATTTTTGAGTACCTGTAGGCAAGGTCCGCGGCCTCTGCCAGGGAAACGGGAACCCCCGTGGCAAGATTGTAGATTTTATACGCCGGCTTTTCCGCTTCAAAAAGCAGACAGAGTCCCTTTGCCGCATCCTCCACATGGATAAAATCAAGCCTTTGGTCACCACCCTTATCGGAGGAAAGACCAGTAAGTCCCTCCAGGGCTCCAAAGACAAGCCTGTAAAGATTGATAAACTGGGAAGGCCTCTTTCCAGGTCCATACACAAAGTATACCCTGCCTGCTCTAAAGTCCATGCCAAAGGCATCGGCATACCGCAGACCAAGGAATTCAGAGGAGGTTTTCGTAGCCGAATAAAGATCTGCGGGATTGGGGGGATGTTCAAGCTCCCGTGCAGTTCCGGATAAGGCACCGTAAACCGCCCCGGTACTTGTATAAACTATCTTTTTGATTTTCCTTTTTCTTGCTGCCTCCAGAACCCCCAAGGTGCCGTTTATATTCACCAGGGAGTTAGTGTAAGGATCCCCAAGCACCAGTTCTCCCATGATACCCACAGTGTGGACTATTCCCTCTATCCCCTCTTCCACACTGGAAAGAGCCTTTTCAAGGCCAGGAAGATCCAGAACACTGCCCTTGATGTACCGTATGTTCGGCAGACACTCCTTTAGATAATCAAGCTTCCTTTCTTTTACATCATAGAGAACCACTTTTTTATTCTTCAGGGCAAAGTGCCTGGCCATCCAGGAGCCGATATGACCGAAGCCCCCTGTAATGAAAACCGCCATGTTATAATCCTCCTGCAAAACCTTAGGAACTGTATCCTGTTATTCTATTTTTCCAGTCCGAGGATCTCCCTTGCCTCGCCAACCGAAGCTGGAGAAAAGCCCTCCTTTTCCAGGCTGTTTCTTAAGGCAACAAATATTTCTCCATTGGATCTTGCTCTTTTCCCGTCCACACTAGGAGAATCCTCAAAACCAGCCCTTATCAGGTTGGCTCCAAGCCTTGCAGCCTCGCAGTGTTGCGAGAAATCTCTGCTGTTTCCAAAAATGCAGCCCCAAAGGCTTCCCTGGGGCAGCATATCCACCAGCAGCATCAGCAGCTTTGGAGAATAGCACATTCCCCATTGGTAATTAAAAATAAAGTTATAAGTTAAGGGAGGCTCCAAAATATTCTCTTCAATTAATTTCTCTGCTATGGCAAGGTTGGAGGAATCAAAGATCTCTACCATCGGTTTTTTTCCCAAGGCCTTCATCCTTTGTATCCAAAAACGTGCCGCAGGGAGGGTGTTAATATACACCGTTTCTTCAAAATTCAGGGAGCCTATATTGAGAGACCCCAATTCTGCATAAGGATTTTCCAGAGACAAGGCCCTTTCTTCCACAGTAAGAGAGGAGAGCCCTCCTGTGGAGGATTCTATTATCATATTCGTTCCTTCCCTGATTCGCTTGGAAACCTCTCTTAAACAGGTGATATCACTGGTCAAATGGCCAGACCTGTCCCTGGCATGCAGGTGTACAAGGGCTGCTCCTGCCTCCGCTGTTCTTTCAACATCCTTAGCAATATCCTCCGGCAGGACCGGATTGCCGGGCAGATCCAGTTTTCCAGAAGTTGGTGCACAGGCAAGAATTATCTTTTTCATGGTTGCTCCTACATCCATCCAGAGGTATTGAAATGATTGGATACAAAATTTCCAGGCGTAACCAGCTCGTCACAGTATTTAACTGTTTCCTCCGGCAGAGAAAGATTCCCGGCAGGCAATAGAGATAAAAGCTGTTCCTTCGTGCGGGGGCCAAGAAGCACAGAACTTACTGCCGGCTCCTTAAGGATCCAGGCAAGGGCAAACTGTGGAAGATTTATATTGATATTTTGTAGGTACACCCCGAGTCGATTGGAAACCTCAATTCCCTCCCGGGTAATCCTTTCCGTAAAAGCGGGCTTAAGGGTTCCTCGGCTACCTGAAGGCAATTCTGCAGTCCCGCTGTACCTTCCTGCCAGCATTCCCTGGGCCAGGGGGGACCAGGTTAATAAACCCAAACCAAAATGGCGGCACATGGGGATGATCTCATTTTCCGCCCTTCTGTCCAGAAGGTTATACGGCGCCTGCTCGCAGATAAAACGGGGATACCCCAAGCGGTCGGCAATGAACAGCGCTTCGGTTGTGCGCCAGGGAGGGTGGGTGGAACAAGCGGCATACAGGATCTTTCCCTGGCTCCGGAGAAGATCGAGAGCCTTAAGGGTTTCTTCCGCTCTTACAGAGAGGTCTGTTCTGTGGAGAAAATAGATATCAATTCGGTCCGTTTTAAGCCTGGAAAGGCTTTCTTCGCAGCTCCTTACTATTCTGTAAAGGGAGGTTCCCTTGGAATTCGCTCCCTTACCAAACTGCTGCCCCACCTTTGACGAGAGAATTATCTCTTCCCTTTTCTTTCTGGATAAAAGCCATTTACCGAGAATCCTTTCGCTCTCTCCCTGGTTGTATACATCCGCTGTGTCGAAGAGATTTATCCCCCCCTCCAGAGCAGAATCCATAATGGAAAAGGCTTCCTCCTCGGAGGTAGGCATACCAAAGTTCATGGTTCCAAGAGAGAGTTCAGAAACCTGCAGGCCCGATTTACCCAATACCCTGTACTGCATGTTACCTCCTCCTCCGGGAGCTCAACTTCCCTCCTAAATATTTAAGAACCCTCTTATACGGTTTTGTCTGGCTAAAAATTGTAAGCAGGATTACAAGGAATAGAATAAGAGCAACAGGCCTTGTAAAAATTGGCGCAAAACTTCCCTGAGAGACCATAAGAGCACGTCGGAGGTTCTGGTCTGCCATGGGTCCCAGAATTACCCCTATAACCAGGGGTGCAATAGGGTATTCCATTTCCGTAAGGAAATAGGCAATTATACCCACCGGAAGCATGAGCCAGAGATTGAAAATCCTTAAGCCCAGGGAATAGGAACCAATTACACAGAGCACGGCGATTATGGGCATGAACATGGGAGGCGGAATCCGTAGTATCTTTACCACCTGCTTGGTTAGAACCATTCCAGCGATCCACATGGCTATGGAGGAAAGAAAGAGTATGGCTGTTATCTCCATGATGAAATTCGGCTTATCAAAGGTAAGCATGGGACCAGGCTGTACTCCATGGAGAAGGAGAGCCCCCAGAAGCATCGCCGCCGGAGGGCTTCCCGGTACACCTAAACTTAAGAGGGGAATCATAGCCCCGCCGATACAGGCATTGTTCGCTGTTTCTGAGGAAATAACCGCAGCAATCTCCCCCTTGCCATAGGTTTCGGGATGTTTGGAGGAGTTTTTTGCCGCACCGTAGGAGACCCATCCAGCTATGTCTTCGCCTATGCCTGGAACAGCACCAATCCCTACCCCTATCAGAGCAGAACGGATAATGTGGGGGATGTTTCTAGCGATATCCCGGAACTCCGGCAAAACCCGCTCAAATTTTTTCGCCTCCACCATGCGGAACTTATCTTTTAAAACCTGGATAATCTGGGGTATACCAAAAGCTCCTATCAACACAGGGATAATATCGAGGCCGCCCTCCAGATTGGCAACCCCGAAGGTAAAGCGGGGATAAAACTGGAGACCGTCCCTCCCTATTGTAGACATCCACAGACCTATGAATCCAGCAATCCAGCCCTTGTAGACAAGATCGGGACTTGTAAGGGTGCCGGAAATCAGAATTCCAAAAAAGGCAAGGAGAAAGAATTCAAAGGAGGTGAACTGTAGGGCTAAAGAGGAGATTACCGGCGAAAGGGTTACCACAAAGAGCATACCAATGAAGGTGCCTATGGCAGAAGAGGTCGTGGTAAGGCCGAGGGCTTTTCCAGCCTTCCCCTGGCATGCCAGAGGATATCCGTCCAGGGCAGTGGCAGCCGCAGCGGCGGTACCGGGGATATTAATTAGAATAGAAGAATAGGAACCGCCATACACTCCCCCGACATAGACGGCAAGAAGGGCTATCATGGCAGTAGAGGTATTCATGCCGTAGGTAAGGGTAGTGAGTAAGGCTACTCCCAGGGTGGCGGTGAGCCCGGGCATAGCTCCGAATACTATGCCCAGTACCACAGCAAAGAAAAGGACGATTACATTTCTTGGAACAGAAACCAATATTCCAACTTCTACAAAAAAGGCCCAGATTCTTTCCAGAATAAACATTCCAATACCTCCCTAGAAAATCCGATACCAGATCAGGTTCATAAGACCAATGATACCGCCCTCCTTTGGAAGCGGAACCCTGAGCCCATACTTGAAGAGGGGGCAAAGCACAAGGGGAGTGACAATAGAAAGAATCAGGATATTACGATAATTCCTTTTTCCATCCGGAAAAGACCGAATAGATTTCCGGATAAACAGCATCATCCCGATAAAAGCAATTAGTACCAATACATCTGTTCCATAGGTAAAGGCTTTAATCAGCAGACCGCCTAATCCGGATAGGAATAGTAGGAAAAAGAAGACAGAAATAAGCGTATATAATACTGTTAATCTCTTAAAAAGAGAGGGTTCGTCAAAGGTAAAGACAGACATAAAAAACCCAAGGAAAATAAGAATCGACAAAAAAAAGTCGACCCTGGGAATATAAAGATAAATAAATGTAATTAATGCAATAAGTATAGCCAAAAACCGAAGCATCTTTTCCCCCGATTCCCTTGCCGGGGTCTTTATCCTTTCCAGAAGGAATTTTCCCCCCCCATCCTTCAAGGCTCTTAAAAGCAGTACAAAACCAAGAAGAGTAATAATAGCAGTTATAAAAAGGGGAAAAAGAGCGGGAGATACATACCAGACATTTGTAACTCCTCCAAAGGTGTCCTTCATAGGCATCTTCAGAGTCTCTATCAACATACTTAAACCAAAAATCATAAGAATAACGGCTGTAATAAGGTCAGCCCTGCGTAGACTTTTCTTATCCATCATATTGAATGTTTCCTTATAAAGGAGCAACTGAATGGATTTCCATTATCAGTTGCTCCTTAATTTGAATGCTATTTTTTTGGATTACCTATTTTTTTGGAATACCCAAGGAGGCAGGATCTACCTTGGCAGCTCCCAATTCCCAGAGGGTCCAGCCAAAGGTTGATTCAAGACCATCAAAGATTTTTCCAGCAGGATCCCCTGTGGCGCCGGAAAGAACATAGTAGTTCTCTACTCCGAATTTCTTTACCGCTTCTGTCTGCATAGCCTTATTAAAGGCATCCCGCAGTACTTTTTTCACATTTTCCGGTGTGTCTTTTGGAACGGCAAAACCTATTGCCTGGCTTATGGGCAGATACTGGGAAAGGCCGGGGTAGGATGTAAAGGCCGAGGGGAAGGTAACATCCCCGAATTTAAATGGTTCCGGCACAAGTACAGCTAAAGGTCGTAACTTACCTGCCCGAATTAGCTGAGCCTGCTCCGCCACAGAGGTAATAACAACACTAACCTCTCCGGTCATGGCTGCATTCTGGGCAGGAGCAGAACCTGGATAAGGAATATAATTGAATTTCATACCTGCACCCTTTTCCAGGGCAAGCAGATTCAGGTGATGGATGGAGCCTGAAGCACTGGCACCGGCTCTTATGCTTCCGGGGTTCTTCTTTGCCGCTTCAATAAGGTCGGTTATAGTTTTATAAGGAGTGTCTGGAGTTACTGAAACCACATCCGGAGAACCTCCAATAATAAAATAGTCCCAAACATTCACCCTCTTATCCCAGCCTCCCTGCACACCGGCTGTAACAACCGACTCGGAAAGACCGCACAAGGTGTATCCGTCGTGAGGCCGTGAATAGGCATCCAGCATACCGACCGATCCACCCACACCGCCCGTTACATTCACCACGGTGATATTCACACCCAGTATTTTTGCCATCTCCGCCATAACAACACGGTTACAAACATCGGTTCCCCCACCGGCGCTCCAGACCAGCACATTTGTAATATCCCTGGCAGGGTATTCAGCTTGTCCCTCCGCAAAGCTGATAAAAGAACAGCAAAGGAGCAACAGTAACATGATTCCCAAAATCCTTTTCATAAATTCCTCCTAATTCTTGTTTCTTATGCACACCATATTTTACACAAAATATTTTGTATGCAATATTTTACCACGCTGAGCCCAGGTGTCAAGTTTTTTTTAAGGGGAAAAACCAAATTAGTAGGATTTATATGTATTGGGATAACGAAAAGCACATGAGATAGATAGGATGAAAAAGATCAACCGGTCTAACAAGTTTTACAACAGATCTGCCGGGGAATATAGTTGTATAAACGACCCTGAGGGTCAAACTCTAAATGGCAACAATCCAACAAAGCCTTTTTAAGGAGTGTTCTTCCTCTTTGAACCCGAGATTTTGCATTACTTAAGGTGATACCAGCCTTTTCTGCAAGGGCACTCTGCTTTAATCCCTCAATTTCAGTTAAAGTAATCGCCTCTCGGTATTTTTCCGGAAGACATGCAACAAACTCTATTAAACTTCTTGTGATATTCTGTGCTGGTTCTTCATCAAACTTATCCGTAAATAAGTAAGGTAAATCCGGGAGAGACCCTTGGGGATGTTTTCTCCTATAATAATCATAGATTACATTCCTGGTAATCTGATAAAACCAGGGAATCAGTCTTTCTTTGTTTTTAAGCGTATCAATTTTATTGTGAATTCTTAGAAAGACTTCCTGCCGGAGGTCCTCCGCATCCTCTTGGGAGGAAACCCTTTTTCTGATGAAATTTAGAATCTCCTCCCCGAATTTTTCCCAAATTTGCAGAGTATAATCTCTCACAGTTTCTCCGCTTTTAAGGTCATACTGGCAATACCATAGGTCTCGGTCTTCAGATAATCGTACTCTACAAAAGAGGTGACCTTAAGATTGTGGAACCCAGCGGCTCTGACTGTTTCCAGATATTCCTCCTTATCCAGGGCTCCGGCTATGCACCCAGCCCAGAGAGTCATATCCTCCCTTAGCTCCTGCGGGACATTGCCATAGGTAACCATATCAGAAATTGAGAAAAATCCTCCCGGCTTTAATACCCGGAAAATCTCTGCAAAAACCTTTCTCTTATCTGGCACCAGGTTTATTACACAGTTGGATATAACTACATCCACTGAGGCATCCGCCACAGGAAGGTTCTCAATCTCTCCCAACCGAAAATCCACATTTTGGAAACCGCTTTTTCGGGCATTGTACCGTGCCTTTGTGACCATCTCTTCCGTCATATCTACGCCGATTACTTTACCAGAAGGTCCAACCTGTTTTGCTGCAATAAAGGCATCTGCTCCAGCACCGCTTCCTAGATCCAGCACAGTATCTCCCTCTTTTATCCCTGCCTTGAGGGTCGGCATTCCGCAGCCAAGGCCCAGATCCGTTCCTTCCACCATCTCTTTAGCCAAGTCGCCGTAATCCACCAGGGGATTAACAGCCGGTGCTGAATCTCCACAGCAGCTGGAACCGCAGCTGCAGCCGCATCCGCTTCCTTTTGCAACCTTACTATATCTGCTTCTTACTGCATCCTTTATTCTGCCTTCATCCATTTCTGCTTCTCCTTTAAAAATTGCAGGTGGTTACTTTTTCCATACAGGATTACAATTTAACCGCTGATTTTATTTTTTTCAATACCTATTACGTAAATAGGAATTAAATAGCAACACCCAGCATAAAGCTTCTTAATGCCTTTTAACCCTGCAACATGATTCCTGACACTGAGAATATATACTTAAAGGACGTACCTTTTTTAAAAAGGATGCAAAAAAATATAATTATCGGGGATTTTTTATTACTCTTCTTGATTTATAAGAATCCGGTCGATCATTCGATAAGAATCGTATACTGCACGGGAATATATTCATCCCGGCAATAAATCCGTAGGGTAATAGTACCCGATTCTCCGGGATACCAGGTTCCTGTGCCTGTTCCCATGCCATGGGGAATTTCTATATCCGAATCGTCCTCGTCAAAGTAACCATCACTCTCGTCCACCACGATGGCGAAATCCCCGTCGGAACATTCCAGAGTTATCCGGTAGGAGGATTGTTCTGCGTAAAACTTGTGCTTTTCCTGGTAGAAGGTTCCGATGTAACTGCCGCTGTCTGAATACCTGACATATCGATAGCTGTCTGAATTAATCTCGCCCTCCAGTAGTTCCCCAACCTTAATATAAGGATTACCGCAGGAACATAGAAAAGAAACCAAGATCGCAATATAAGTTATTAAGATCCCTTTTTCATTTTTTTAGCTCCTCTTAAGAAGGAGAATAGATCTACTTTTTTCATAAAGCAATTATTTTTTTATCACTAAAGGATTATTTTAAACCTCCCTTTTTAACACAAGCATTTTGGTTTATTCTTAGGTTATGAATAGAACCAAGGTCTTATTGATTGTTCTTTTACTCACCCTTGCTTTTGTCAGCGGGAATCTATTCTCCCAGTTTCTCTTTGATGGAAGGGTGATAAGAATCCAGGACGGGGATACTCTTACCGTGAGAGCCGGGGAGGTGAACTTCCGCGTGCGGCTTCATGGTATAGATGCCCCGGAACGGGGGCAAGATCGGA